>Ga0207874_1000037_pt1 | contig 192191 bp, 167 predicted proteins | sample HigsolmetaAR201D_FD_184833 | JGI IMG/M metagenome (GOLD analysis project Ga0207874, IMG submission 184833) | Ionic liquid and high solid enriched microbial communities from the Joint BioEnergy Institute, USA - AR20-1-D (SPAdes) (version 2) ... | reverse complement strand
CGTCGCGCCGGCGACCGCGAAGAAGATGACGTAGACGGGAAGCGACGAGGCCTCGATCTCGTGGTGGAGGACGTCGCCCACGGAGCTGACGTTGCGGATGAAGACACCCGCCGCGAGCGCGACGAGCAGCGGATCGAGGTGGAGGCGCCTGCCGACCTCCGCGACGACGAGGCACGTCGTGAGCACGAAGAGCCCGGCGCCGGCCTTGACGCGCTTCAGGTAGATGGCGAGCACCATCCCCACGATCACGCCGATGACGAGCGAGCCGAGGAGCTCCCATGCGAGCGCCTTCGCGGTCTCCTCGAAGCCGGCGCTCGCGCCGAACGTCGATCGCGCGAGCATCGACGCGACGGCGAAGAGGAGGATGACGACGAGATCGCCGATCACGACGACGCCGAGGACCGTGGACGTCACGGGCCCGGCCGAGGCCGTCTCCTTGCGGAGGGCGACGACCACGGCCGGCGACTGCGCGACCGTGACGACGCCGAGGACCCATGCCACCGCGAGCGACTGCCCGACGGACATCTGCTGCATGAACGGCAAGAGCGGTCGCAAGAGGAGCACGATCGCGGAGAGCAAGAAGACCGTGCCGCCGATCGCGATCAGCGTGATCCACCCGATCGAGCGCAACAGCGGGCGCATCGAGCGAAACTCGAGCTCCGTGCCGGCGGTGAGCGCGATCAGCGCGACGGCGACGCCGGTGGAGAGCTGGAGATTGTCCACCGCGGCGTGCGGCACGAGGTCGAGGACGTTCGGTCCGGCGACGACGCCCACCGCGAGGTAACCCGTCAGGCGCGGGAGCCTGAGCTGCTTGAAGAGCGTCCCGACGAAGAACGCCGTCAGGAGCAGGTACCCGAAGGACATCGCCGTCCCCGAGCTCGTGCCGTCGCCGGCCGAGAACGACCTCGCGAAGTGCATCAGGCCGCCGAGCGCGACCACGAGGACGACCAGGAGGATCACGCCGCACCCTCCCCGCTCGAAGCCGGGCGCGGACCGTCGCCGTTCTCTCGGGCCGTCGCGCGCGTCAGCGCATGGATGAGCAGCTCGGTCACGACCGCGCCGCCGAGGATGGGCGTGACGATGCTGGTCGAGCCGCTCGGGTAGAGGACCCTCGCGTTGATCACGACGGCGATCGACAGCGCGCCGATGGGCGCGACCACGAGCGCGCGGCGCCCGTCGGGCCGGAGCGCGACGCCGCCGGACGCGGCGCCGAGCCGAGTCCCGATCGCCTTGCCGAAGAGACGAGCCACGACGAATGCCACCATCAGCCCCCACCCGAGACCGTCCTCGATGCGCCAGAGCGCACCGACGACGACGAGGAACAGGTGGTACACCGGGCGTTCGAGCCGCTCGAGCGTCTCGCCGAGGCGCGCCTTGTACTCGCCCGGGAAGTTCGCGAGGAGCAGCCCCGCGACGAAGCACACGACGACGGGCGACATGCGAAGGTTCGCGGCGAGCCCCGAGGCGAACGCGACCGAGCCGAGGATGAGGACGAGGGACTCCGCGTTCGTCTTCACGCTCTGGAGCAAGATCGCGTAGACGACGAGACCGACGGCGACGCCGGCGCCGAGCGTCAGGACGAGCCAACCGGTCGCGGGGAGCTGCCACGAGACGCCGGCCCCGTGCGGACGGAAGTAGGCGGCGATGACGAGCAGCGCGAAGACGCCGGCGATCTCCTCGAGACACAGCACCTTCTGGACGAGCGAGACCGACTCCGGGTGCCCGCCGCGCTTCTCGAGCAGGCTCGGCGTCGTGCGCGAGGTGAGCAGCCCGGCCGTGGCGAGGATCACGCCGTCGCGCAGGAGCATCGGATCCGACCACGGCCACGCGGGCAGCGCGCCCACCAGACGCAAGACCACGATCGACACGGAGGCGATGGCCAGGAACGTGACGAGCGCGCGCACGGACACGAGCGTGCCCATGCCCTTGGGCAGATTGGCGAGCATCCGCGCGTCGAACCGGAAGCCGACGACGAACCCGATCCAGCCGAGCCCGACACGCAAGAGCGGCCCCAACGCGGCGAGCACGGAGTCGGTGAGGATCCCGACGCTCGGCGCGCGTGCGACGAGCCCCAGCGCGACGAACGGGAAGCCCGCCGTGACGAGCTGGGCGACGCCCAGCTTGCGCTCCCACTGCTGCACGCGAGGGTGCCCGCCGACGTAGGCGAGCGCGAGCAGGCCGAGCAGGCCGAGGATCGTCTTGATGACGAACGCCGGTCGCTCGGTGGGCTCGACCGTGGGAGGCTTCGCGATCGGAACGTCTTCGAGCGCGGGAGCGGCCGGATCGTCCGAAGGAGGCGGCTCCGTGCTCGAGGCCGGCGTCGGCTCGACCTCGTCGGTACCCGCGTCGACCTCGGCGCCGGCGTCCTCGAGCTCCTCCGCGACGGAGTCGTCCTCGTCCGTGGGCTCGTCCGTCGCGTCCGCGCCCGCATCGATCGGCGCTTGGGCCGCGGCGTCCTCGGACGTCGTGCTCGCGGGGACGGGCTCCGCGTCACCCGCCGACGCGTCCAGCACATCGTGCTCGTCCGGCGCGAGCGTACCGGCATCGTCCGCACGCGCGACGGTGCTCCCTGCGAGCAGGAGCCCGATCAGGACGACCATCGAGGTCCACCGCGGGGCGATCATCGGTCCGCCATGCTTCGGAGGGCGGGATGATACACGCAGGAGCGTGCGAGCGCGCCCGCTCCACAGCTCACGCTCGGTTGACCGAACGGCTGCGATGGGAGACCGTGGACGCGTGGGCTACCGCGACGACAGAGAGGCGCTCCACAACCGGATCGCGCAGCTCGAAGCCGAGCTCGAGCAAGCGCGTCGCGAAGGGGAAGAAAAAGGACGCTCGGAGGTCGACCATCGTGCGGCCGTCCTCGAGAAGCACGTCCGCGAGATCCGTGCAGAGCTCACGCGGATCGAGCGCGAGCTCGTCGCATTGCGCGGCGGCGCACCACTAGCAAACGAGAGGCGGACGAAGATCGCCGCCGCCGTCGCCGCGCTGGTCGCCATGGCCATCGGAGGGATCACGTTCATCGGTCTCGGGCAGAGGAACCGATCGGCCCCGGCACAGACGGCGGAGGCCGAGCCCACGGTGAAGGCGCCGATGCCGCCGGCGCCGACGCCGGCGGATACCAATCCTCCCTCCGAGCCCACCCCGCCTCCCCAGACCGGGCAGGGCGTCCGCTCGGCACACCCGCTCTGGATGGCGAAGGTCAAGCGAGCAGAAGGCGTCTCGCTCGCGGATGGCAAAAACTGCAGAATCGAGGCGGACATCACGACCGTCGACGTCGCTGCGAGGGTGTCCCGGGTCGGCGTCTACTGCGGAGGCCTGAAGCTCTATCGAAGCACCGACGCCCTCTCGGGGATCTCGCAGTCTTCCGCGACCGTCCGCGAAGTGCTCGGCCCGAACGACGACCTGGGGACCTTCACGCTCGTCTATCGCGACATCGGACCGCGATCGGGCGAGCGATCGCAGATCGACATCGACACCATGCGACGCCAGGCAGTCGTCTCCCGCGAGACCATCCCGCGCTTCGAGGTCGAGCTCGAGGTCGAGCCCGAGAGCATCCCGGGGCCCCCGCTGGCCGACTTCGAGCACCGGCTCCGGCGCGCGGGCAAGGTCATCGAGACGACCGGTGCTTCCCCGGTGAAGACCGGCGCGAGCTGCGTGCTCCGGGCCATGGCGACCGGCGAAGAGGCCAACTGCACGGCCGAGATCCGATGCGGCAGCACGATCCTCTGGCCGAAGACCGCGCCCGTCACGTGCGGGTACGAGGCGTCGCGACCGGCCAGCGTCCTCGCGGACGGGCTGATGCTCGACGACACCAGGCTGTCGGTGACGACGGACAAGTTCGGCGCGACGATCGCGCTCGACCCGCCCTGACCGCCTTCCCCCGAACCGAGAGCGGCTACCGCCCGAGCGGCTGGTGTCGTCGGCAGTCCGGACGGGATCCGGGATGATTTTCCGGCTCCCGTCCGGAGACGTGCCGGCGCCCGTCAACGGCGCGGCGACACGCTACCGCCTGGCCGGACGCTCGGCCTCCGCGGCGGCCGCTCGCTGATGTACCGCGGCGGACGATCGCTGGCGGCGACGTGAACGGGGGCTCCAGCGCGAATTGCCTCCATCCATTCGTCGAACAGCTCGACGCGGTAATCGAGATCCAGCCGGACCTCGGTCTCCACGGTCGCGTAATCCGAGCTGTCGGCGGTGACGGAGAAGAGCATCGCCGCGTCGTCGGAGTGTCCTTCGTCGCGAGGACCGTGCCTGTCGAAGAAGCCCATGTCGACGTCCGGGAACGCCTTGCGCGCCATCTTCGCGAGCACGGGGAAGCTGGGCGGGATCGTCGCCTCCGCCGAAGCGAGGACCGCGCAGGCCACGGCGAACGTACGCCGCTCGACGACCTCATGGAGATGGTCGTTGATGCGACGAATGGAAGGGAGCGTTCGCTGAGCTTCGGCGGCGCGCGCCGAGACGCCGATCGACGCGAGCATCCTCAAGTAGAGGCTCGGATGCGCCTCCGCGAGATTCCCGCGGCCCATCTCTTCGTAGATGTTGTCCATCAAGGCAAATCGGCTTCGGAGATCCGGTGCACGTCCGCCGAGCGTGCAGAGCAGGCCAGTGAACGGCGACACGATCTTGTAGAAGCTCGTGAGAATGAACGCGACGACTTCGGGAGATGGCGTCGTGTCGTCCAGCACCGTCATGAACGGATGCGAGAAGAAACGATGTGCCTTCGCGCGAATGATCGTGTCGTGGAAGAACGCTCGATTCTCGACGGCGCGCGAGCTGACGAAGTCGGACGGACGGTACGGACTCTCGAAGTGTTCCATCAATGCCCCCCTGGAATGTTGAGGACCACCAACCGAAAAGAGCGAATTTGCTCTCTCTAACTTTGACTCGATCGCGCGGCGCTGATGCACACGAGTTCCGCAAAGCATCGAAATCAGTGGTCCCGAGTGAGGCATTTGACCACGTTCTCACGAGCGGCGACGTTTCGACGTTTTCCTCGGATATCGCGCGCACTTGGAAGAAAGACGCACGAGGGGCGTCCTTTGTCGTGGCGCGCCACCGAAGTTGTGGGTATAGGCCCCGCACTCGGGCGACACGCCTGATTCGAAAGGGGGGCCTTCGATGCAAGCAGAGTCGACCGATCCGTCGAGCGCCGATCCCGTACGTGCGCTCTCGATCGTAGCCGAGCGTGGATACGCCAACGCCGACGAAGCGGCGCGAGCGGTGCTCGGGCTCATCCACGAGCTGATCGGTTTCCGAATTTGCGTAGTCACGCGCGTCGACCTCGACGCGAACGAGCTCACGGTGGTGGCGGCGCTCGACGCGGCGAGCGCCGGCATTCACGCCGGGATGGTCGTTCCCGCCAACGAGCTGCCGTGCGACTTCGTCGTGCGCTCGGCGACGCCGCTCCGCGTCTACGACCTCGAGGAACATCCCCTCTTCCGCAAGCTGTCCTTGCGCGCGAGGCTCGGGCTCCGTTCGTACATCGGCGTCCCGCTCAAACGCAGCGACGGCACGGTCTGGGGCACGCTCGCCGCGACCGATCGCGATCTCCACGACACGACAGAGTCCGATCTGCAGACGCTGACGGTCCTCGGGCGTCTGCTCGTGCTCGAGTTCGAGCTGGAAGAGCAGCGCACGCAGCTCGCCGCCCACGCGAGGATGCTCTCCGAGCGTCTGGCGATGGCGGAGATGCTCGAGAAGGAACGGCTGCGGACGGTGCGTCTCCAGACGGTGCTCGAAGCGGCCGCGACGGTGAGCCACGAGATCAACAACCCGCTGACGGTGCTGCTGCTCCGGTTGGGTCGCCTCCTGAAGCGATGCCCCGCGGAGGACGCGGAGTCACGCGACGACATCGAGGCCGCGCTCCAGGCGGCCGAGGAGATCCAGAACGTCACGGTCACGCTGCGCAGCGTCGTGCAGCCGGTCAGCACCCACTATCTCAGGGGCAAGACGCGCATGCTCGACCTCGCCGCCTCGGTCAAATCGAACGGCGTCCTCCCGCCCGGCTCCGGAGAGCGCCTCTCGTGTCACGACGAGCGCGGACGAAGCCCGGAAGCGTACGTGCCCCGTCGCGCCACGGGCACCGGGTCCTCCTGAACGACGAAGCCCCTCCGTACCCGAGGGAACGGAGGGGCCGAGAAGGATCCCGGGGGCGGGCGTTCAGCGGCCCAGCGCCTCGGCTCGGTTCACGATACGCGGCGTGATGAAGATGACGAGCTCGTTCCGCGTATCGCTCGCACGGCGGCGCTGGAAGAGGACGCCGAGGATCGGGATGTCACCGAAGAACGGGACCTGATCGAGGTTGCGGCCGGTGTTGCGCGTGAAGATTCCGCCGATGACCGCCGTGTGACCGTCCATGACGAGGAGGTCGGTCTCGGCCTCGCGCTTGAGGATCGTGGGGTCGCCTCGCGGCGAGGTCTGGTTGAAGTCGGGCTCGTCGCGGTTGATCTTCACGTGCATCGCGATCGAGCCGTCGGCCGTGACGTGCGGACGGACCAGGAGCTGCAGCTTCGCCTCCTGGAAGGTCGTCTGGACGCCCTGCGCGCTGATCTGCGCGAACGGGATGAGCGTGCCCTGGCTGATGCGCGCGTCGCGGTTGTCGAGCGTGAGGATGCGCGGGCTCGACACGATGCGGAGCAGACCGCTCGCCTCCGCCGCGGAGAGACGGAGGCCGATGTTCAGGTTGTTGTCGATCGATCCGAGCGAAAATCCGATCGCACCGCCCTGCCCGGTACCGGTCGCGGCCGGGAGGTTCACGGCGAAGTTCGGCTGCGGGATGTTCTGCGCGAACGGCGAGAGACCACGCGAGTTCGTGTTCTGGTCGTAGTTGCCGCCGGCAGCGGTGACGCGCGAGGGGAACGCGAGGCCCGTCGGATTGCCCGTCGCCGAAGAGAACGTGACGTCGCCGCCCCACTGGATACCGACGTCGCGGAGGTAGCGGCTCGTGGCCTCGACGATGCGCGCCTCGACGAGCACCTGCGGAGTCTGCGTGTCGAGGGAGCGAACGAGCTCCTCGATGTTGTTCAGGTTGCCGGAGACGTCGCGCGCGATGAGGACGTTCGTGCGCTCGTCGACGGCGATCGAGCCGCGCGGGGAGAGCAGGTCCTTCGCGCGCGCCTGGAGCTCCTCGGCCTGCGCGTAGCTCACGGGAATGAGGCGCGTCTCGAGCGGCGTGAGCTCGTACTCCTGCTTGGCCGCCGCCAGACGCAGCTCCCGCTCCTTCTGGAGCGTCGCGAGCGGCGCGACGCGAATGAGGTTGCCGGAGCGGACCATGCCGAGGCCCTTCGCCTGCAGCACGACGTCGAGCGCCTGGTCCCAAGGGACGTTGCGCATGCGGATCGTCACGTTGCCGGACACGTCGTCGGCGGTGACGATGTTCACGCGCCCGACGTCCGCGAGCAGGCGCAGGATGTTGTGGATGTCGGCGTCCTTGAGGTCGAGGTCGATGCGCCGGCCCGTGTAGCCGCGCGCCTGCGCGTTGAGCGTCGCGGTGAACCCGGCGGTCTCGCTGCCGCTGGACACCTCGACCTTCGGATCGTCGCCGAGGATCGACGTCTCGATCTTGGGCCCGACGCCGCCGTCGAACTCGCGCGCGACCGTGATGGACTTGCGCCCGCCCGCCTTCGCGACGCGACCGTCGAACGACCAGACGATGTCCTTGCCTTCGACCGAGATGGTGCCCTGCCCGGCCGATGCGTCGCGCTCGATCTCGACGAACGTCGCGTCCGCCTGGTCGTCGTAGAAGGTCGTCACGCTCTTGACGACCCCCTGCCCTTGCGAGACGTCGAGCGTCTTCGCGAGCGCCCGCGACAGGTGCGTCTTCTTGAGCTCGAGCCGCACGCGTCCGTTCGGCGCGGTCGAGAGCGAGTAGGCAGGGACGTCGGTGGTGGAGACGATGACGCGGTCGCAGTTCCTCGAGCAGGGCGCCTTCGCGCGCTCGTAGCGCACGTCGACGAGCTCCGGCGCCTCGCCCTTCGCGGCCTCGATGCTCGTCGGGAGGGTGCCCGACGCCGGACCGGTCGTGGCCGCAGGCGTCAGCGTCAGCTTCAGGGTGTTCCCCTCCGTGCGGACGCGGTAGCTCGCGTTCTTGAGGAGGCTGATCGACAGGCGCGTCATCCGTCCCGCGTCCGTCTTGAACGCCTGGGTCATGATGCCGCCGACGACGCCCACGGCGTTCGTGATGGCCTCCTTCGCGCCGTCGACGTCGGCGTTGGCGAGGTCCATGACGAGGCGCCTGCCTCCGCTCTCGACGCGCATGTTGTAGACCGGCGCCGACGTACCGACGACCTCGATCTCGGCCGCGCCCTGCGCGTCGATCGTCCGGACCTTCACGTCGCGGACGAGGTTCGCTGTCGTCTGCGGGCTCGCGTCGGCAAAGCTCGGCGTCGCCAGAAGCAAGATGGCTTGTGCGCCGATGAGCTGAAGAATTCTCCTGGTCAACGAGCCCCTCTTCCGCCGCTGCATGGCTCTCTTGGCTCCCTCGCGGTCTAGGCCTTCATGCACGAACGCATGAAGCCCCTGTAAGGCCGGCCTCGCGCACGATGCCGCGAAAGCAAACGTAGAACGCGCGGATCGGAACATCCCAATTTGCTGCAGATGTTTGTGCGGCCCGCTACCTCGCCGGCCTTGGCCGGGCCCTTTCGAGCCGGGCGCGCCCGGGTCAGTCCTCGGAAATCAGTCCTCAGTCCTCAGTCCTCAGTCCTCAGCGAGACCTCACCTGCCGCGAGGCACGGGCACCATGGCTCGCTGATCCGACCGCGATTCCCCGAATGAGGCGCTCCCCGCTCCCGGAACCGACGGGCTGACGAGACCGGCCCGCCATGCGCGCGACCGCGCCTGACGCCCCCTTGGGTGCGCTTCAAGGCGCGAGGAACGTCGCGGTGAGACGAGCGAGGCCGGAACGGCTCCCGTCCTCTGCTGGAAGGGCGGTGAGTGGGAAGGCTCCGCAGTTGCGCGAAGCGCAGTCGGTCGCGAGGGAGACTCCCTTTCCGCAGGAAATGCGAAGCATTTCCTGCGGGCTCCCTGTCTCCCTGTCTCCCTGTGAAAACCCCGTCTCCCCCCCGAGCTCCCTGTCTCGGAAATCAGAGCCGATCACGCGGCCCGGGCTCCTGCTCCGGGCGCAGCGCGATCACGCGGGAGGCCGGAGGGATGCCCGGCTGCGCGGGGTCTTCGCGCGTGAAGACGACGTCGCCGTCGCGGACCTTCTCGACGCGCCAGTTGATTTGGTAGTCGGAGCCGTTCGCGCCGCCGACGTGGACGATTTCGGGGCGGCCCACCCAGTCGCCGCGCTTGATGACCCAGCCCTTGCCCGTCGGATCGAGGAGCATCGCGCGCGGGTAGTCGCCGCCCGTGACGATCGCCACGAGCTTCAGCTCGTCGAGCGAGTACTGCGGAAGGATCACCTCGCGCTGCGCCTGGGTCGGCTTCTTGATCTCGGCGTTGATCACCGCCGCGTAGGCGCGGAACGGGTCACGATTGCGATCGGACTCGGTGAAGTCGTTCTCGGCGAACTCCACCCGTCGCGGCGCGGCCGGGGCGGGCGTGGCAGGCGCTCCGGCGTCGGGCGCCGCCATCGGAACGTTCGACGTCATCCCGGGGCCCTGCGTCGCCTGCGACACGACCGTGTCCGGCGAGCAGGCCGCCACCGCGAGGCCGAACGAGGAGGCGAGGATCGACAGAGACACGAGCTTCATCACTTACCTCCCGCGCTCTGCTCGGGCGTGCCTGCCGGGTTCTGCTCGGGCGTCGCCTTCTTGAGCAGGTGGAACGTCGTCGCGAGGCAGCTCGCCTTGAGGATCACGTCCTCCCCCTCGATCTTCGGATCGCCGAGCTCGAGGTTCTCCATGTTGATGATGCGGTCCTGCTTGCCGACCTCGTAGATGAACTTCGCGATCTGGTGGAAGCGGCCGGTGAGCTGGACCTTCATCGGCACCTTCGCGTAGAAGGTCTGCGGGATCTCTTCGAGCGGCGACCACGCCTTGAGGTCGACGCCGCTGATGTTCGAGACCGCCTGCAAGGCGGAGAGGAAGGTCGCCGCCTCGGTGTCCATCGGCAGGACCTTGTTCAGCTCGCGCTGCTTCTGCTGGCGCATGGCGAGCTCGTCGCGGTCCGCGAAGTAGCTCGTCTGCGCGTGCGTCACCGCCACGAGCTCCGTCTCGAGCTCCTTGGTGCGCTGGCGCTCGCGATCGATCCGAGCCGCGACCTCGGTGTGGAGCAGGACGTAGTACGCGACCCCGATGAGCACGCAGAAGACCGCGCCGACCGCGATCTTTCCGACGATGGGGAGGCGATTCAGGCTCAACGACGCCATGGCCTAGTACCTCACCTTTGCGCTCATCTCGAACTTCACGAGCTCGAGGTTGGTCGTGGCGTCCCTCGCCTTGGTCGCAGGCAAGAGCTTCACCTCGTAGAAGTAATCGCTCAGCGAAAGTCGCCGCAAGAACTCGGACACGTCCTCTCCGTCGCGCGCGAAGCCCGTCAGCCTCACGGTGCGGTCCTGCTCCTTGAACGCGGTGAGCCAGAGGCGGCGCGGATCCCAGCTCGCATTCGGCACCGCGCTCGGGTTGTCGCGCTTGAGCTGCTCGAGCTTGTCCCTGTCGACCGTGGGCCCGCGACCGGGCGTCATGATCCGCGAGAGCTCCAGCATCGTCGCCGTGGGGCCGGTGCGCGCGGCCTGGAGCTTTTGGATCGCCTCCTCGCGATCGCGCAGCTCCTTGAGCTGCGCCTTGATCTTCGCGTGCTGCGCGATCTCGCGCTTGATGTTGTCGATGTTGCCCTGCAGCTCCGTGTTCTGCTTCTGGACCTGCGTGAGCTGGTCCTGCTTCGTCTTGTAGACGAAGAGCAGGACGATGACCTCGAGGAGCACGGCCCCGAGCACGAAGGCGAGCCAGATCTGGCTCTCGCCTCCGCCGTCACCGATCGACGCAGACACGTCACCGCCTCGGCGGCGGGTCTGCTTCTTCTGCGGCAGTAGGTTGATACGGATCATGACCGCCGCTCCTTGTCGCAGCGGAGGCTCAGGCCCAGGGCGACGACGAGCTGGGCGGCTCGCATGCGCATCTCTTGCTCGTTCACGTACTTGGTATCGACGGCGAGGTTCGCCATCGGGTCGAACACCTGCACCGGGACGTGGGCACGCTTCTCGATCGCCTGACAGAGCGGGGCGAGGTACGCGCTGCCGCCCGAGACGTAGATTCGGCTGATCTCGCTCTCGCCGCTCGTCGCGAGGTAGAAGTCGAGGCTGCGCTGGATCTCGCCGGCGAGGCCGTCACATGCCGACTGGATGATCTGGTGGACCTCCTGCGGGACGATGTCCGTCGGTCCGCCTCCGCACTTGTACGCCTCCGCCTGCTCGAACGGGACGTTGCACTGCTTCTGGATCTCCTCGGTGATCGAGTTGCCGGCGTTCGTGATCTCGCGGGTGAACGCCGAGACGCCGCGCGAGACGATGTTCAGCGAGGAGACCGCGGCGCCGACGTTGAGGAGCGCGATCGTGCCGTCCTCGGGCAGGCCGTGCTGGTACTCGAAGATGTTCTGGATGGTGAACGCGTTGATGTCGACGACGACGGGCTTGAGCTTCGCCTCGCGGACGATCGCCGCGTAGTCGTTGATCTCGTCCTTCTTCGCCGCCACGAGGAGCAGATCCATCTGCGCGGCCTCGGGCCGGCGGCGCAGGACCTCGTAGTCGATCGACATCACCTTGATGTCGAACGGGATGTGCTGCTCGGCCTCCCAGCCGATCTGCTCCTCGAGCTCCTCGTTCGTCATCATCGGCACCGTGATCTTGCGGACGATGACGGACTGCCCGTAGACGCCGATGGCGACCTCTTTCTGGCTGATCTTCTGGTCGTGGAAGATCCGCATGAGGGACTCCACCACGACGCCGGAGTTCATGATGTGCCCGTCGATGATCGCCTGCGGGGGCAGCGGCGCGAACCCGTAGCGCACGACTTGGAGCCTCTTTCGCGACTCTTTGAGCTGCACGACCTTGATCGCGCTGGCCCCGATATCGACGCCGACCAGGTTCTTGCCTTCGCCGAGCATTGTTCGGCACAAAGTCTGACAGCCCGCGATGGCGGCCGTCAAAAAGTCGGTGTTCGGTCGCGCTCATTTTCGGGTGTGAGCCGCCCACGAGGTGCGATGGCTCGGCAAGCGCCACCATTCGTTCGGCGGCGAGCCCGCGCCGGGATCCGTGAGCGGCGGCATCCCGGATCGCCGGCCGCCGCTGCACGCCGAGCGCAGTTTTCCGCCCTACCGGTGGCGGCCTGTGCGCTCCGCCCGCTTTTCGCGCCGATCCCCGGCGCCGGCGGGCCGACGGCCCTTGTCTCGGGACGCGAATCGAGTAAGGAGCCCGCTCATGCTGCGGTCCCGCTCAGTCCTTCCCGCGCTGGCTCTCGTAGGCGCCATCGGAATGTCGGCTTCGACGGCGAGCGCCGACGTCCAGCACGTGGTGAGCAGAGGGCACACGCTCGAGGCGATCGCGGCCCGCTATCGCGTGCCGGTGAAGGCCATCATCGAGGCGAACCACATCAAGGATCCTCGGAAGCTGCAGATCGGCGAGGTCCTCACGATCCCGAAGGCGGAGAAGAAGGGCGACAAGAGCGACAAGAAGGACGCGACGAAGGGCAAGGTCTCGAAGGACAAACCCGAGAAATCCCGTCCGATCACGTACGCGGCCAAGCCGAAGACCCCGGGGGTCATCCACATCAAGCGCGTCGCGTCGTCGGAGGAGCTCGACCTCAGGATCAAGGACCGCAACGGCAAGATCTCGCCGGCGACGCTGAAGGCGCTCGAGAAGCTGCTTCGCGCGCCCTCGGGAGCGACGCACCCCATCGATCCGCGCCTCGTGGCCCTCCTCGGCGTGGTCTCGAACCACTTCGGGAGCCGCAAGATCGAGGTCATCAGCGGCTTCCGTCCCTTCACGCCCGCGCAGTACACGGCGCACTCGAACCACAACCACGGCAAGGCCATCGACTTCCGGATCGTCGGCGTGCCGAACGAGGCCGTGCGCGACTTCTGCCGCACCCTCAAGAACGTCGGCTGCGGCTACTACCCGAACAGCACGTTCGTGCACATGGACGTGCGCGACAAGTCGGCGTTCTGGATCGACTACTCGAAGCCGGGCGAGCCCCCGCGCTACAACGCGCCGAACGTCGACGCGGACGAAGGGACGAGCGACGTCCAGAGCGGCGACCATCCCGCCGCGAACACGCCGCCGCCCGACGCGCTGCCGCCGCTGCCGGCGCCGGGCGGAGACGACGAGCGGGACGCTGCCGAGCCGGCGAGCGAAGGCGCGGCTCCCGCGACGAAGCCCTCGAACGACTGACGCCTACTTCTTTTTCTTGGGCTCGGGCAGCGGCACCGGGTTCGTCGCCTCGAAGCGGAACCCTCGCGGCAAGAGCGGCTTCGCCATCGCGTAGAGGGTCGTCTCCTCGTACCGCGATCGCGGCGGAGTGTCCGTCCCCGCGCGATGGAGGACGCCGTGATCGCCGGTGCCGCGATCGACGAGCACGGCGCGTGTGCAGCCTGCCTTCACGAGGGCGTCGGCCACGTCGCCGACGGCGCGGCCTCGCGCGACGAGCACGCGCCCGTTCGGGGTGATGCCGAGCGCGACGGGCGCCCGCCCCTCCTCGGCGACGGGCAGCGGCGTGACCGCCTCGCCCTCGTCGACGAGGAGCGGCAGCTCGACGGCGTCTCCCTTTTCGGGGACCGTCACGCCCGATTTCACGGAGGCGATCGCGATCGCGCCGTCCTCCGAGACGAGGATGACGCCCATCGACGGATCGCTCGAGATCGGGATCGTCACCTTCCCGTCGACCACGAGGCCTCGCGGGCGCCGAGGATCGGAGATACCGAGCGTCAGCGCGAACAGCACGCGGTGCGCGTCGTCCCCGTGGAGCTCCGAGCCGCGCGGAGCCGCCTTCGCCGCCGTGTCGTCGTCGCCGCGGCGGCGATCGCCCTGTCGATCACGACCGCGAGCCGCCGTGTCCTTGTCGAGCTCCTTCGTGCCGCTTCGCGCTCGGAACGACGCCCGCGCCGGCTCGACGTCGAGGAGCTCCACGTCGCCGAGGCGGCCCTTCCACAGACCGGCCATCCACGACGGCGCCGGCTGCGTGCCGGGATCGGGCTCCCACTCCACGTCCTCGGGGGCCGGCGGACGCGGATCGGTGAGCATGACGTAGAAGAAGTCCTTCGGCGCGTAGAGGAGATAGCGGTCGGTGTCGATCTCCATCTCCCTCGTGAGGAGCTCGCTCTTGTACTGCCTCCCCTTGAACTCGGTGATGTTCGTGTAGAGGAACCCGGTGTGGTGCGGGTTCATGTCGAGGTGCATGCCGTAGATGCACCCGGCCATCTTCATCGCCTTGCCCAGGCTCGTCGCGCTCGTGTCGTCGCCCCACGCATAGACGAGGTGCCCGGCGTTGGTGACGCAGATGCCCGAGCGCTCCGTCTGCATGCTCGTGCCCGGCAGCACGAAGCCCCACTGCCCGCGGCCGAGCGGGTTGACCTTGTCCTGATCGACGAGCGGGTCGAGGTTCTGGCGGAAGCTCAGGATGTCGTCCGACGGCACGCCGACGATGCCGCCGATGTCCTTGTTCTGGCCCCACGAGCCGAGGCCGACGCGGCCGTCCTTCGTCAGGATGACGGTGGCGGCGCCGGGCTGAGGCGGCAGGAGCACGCGCTTGTTCAGCATCATGCCGTAGCTGCCGTGCTCCGTCTTGAAGCCACCGTTGAACGCGGCGGCGACGCGGCGATAGACCTTCGGATCGCGCGGGATTCGACCGGTGCCCGGCGGCCCCGTCAGCGGCTTCGGGTCCTCGCTGCCGGCCTCCATGCCGAGCTCGAGCTGACGCATGTCCATCGCGACGAGGAGCACCTTCGCGTACGGGCGCTCCTCGTCGGGCCGGACGAACGTCTCGTAGAACGGAGGGGGCGGGGTTTCGCCGTTGGGGAGCTCGGGGAACCGCTTCACCCAGGGCTGCTTCGGCGGCTTCCACTCGCCCTCGCCGGGCTCGGGGTTCTTCCACATCGAGCGGATCGGCGGCGGGGGCCAGTGCCCGAGGTCGAGCGAAGCCTCCGACGTGTCGAGGACGGCGGCCGGCGCGCTCGGGTCTTCTTCCGTCGTCGCGAGCGCCTCGTCCTTGTTCGTCGCCCTGAACGCGGCGATCCTCACGGCGTCGCGGACCGCGAACGCCTTCTCCTCGAGCCAGGCGATGGGAGCGGGTCCGATCCACGGCACGGCGCGCACGGTGTCGACCGCCCAGTGGACGAGCTTCTTCGGGAGGTGCTTGCCCGCGTCGACGCGCATCGTCGCGCTCACGCGCGGATCGTCCACGATGAGCTCGCCCTTTCTCAGGTCGAGCATCCCGCGGCGCTGCGGCCCCGGCGAGCGATCGTCGTCCGCGAGATCGATGGCGAGCGTCTCTCCGTCCGGCGTCGAGGCGAGCGCGAGGCCGACGCGCTCCGCCGGCTGCTCGAACGTGACGTCGAGACGACCGATGCCCACGCCCGTGCCCGTCTGCTGCACGTTCGTGATCCACGCCATCACCTTGTCGGCGAGCTTCGTCGCGGTGTTCTGCGCCCCCTCGCCCGACAGGTCGAGCGCCGTGACGCCCTGCTCCTTGCCGTACGACCACGTCGCGTACGCGGCGCGCGCTCCGTTCACGACGAGGGCGTGGTCGTCGCCGAGCGGCGTGGCCGTCAGGTTGTAGACGCCCGTGACGCCGAGGACGCGGCCTTCCGGCGTGAGCCGCACGCTCGCGCGATACACGTCGCGCGGTCCGTCCGCGGTCTCGCTGCCGAGGAAGAGGACGAAGCGACCTCGGAGCAGATCGCCGACCACGCCTCGAGAGGGCTCCCAGCGGACGTCCTGCGGCCGAACGACGCTCCCGCTCGCCTTCGAGAGGAGCTCCGCGAGCTCGCCGACGTCGTGCGCGGTCGCGCCCTCGACCATGGAGGCGGCGACCCCCGCCGCCGCGACCATCGCGACGATCCCGCCGCGCTTCTTCAACTCCGCCACGCGGAGACGCGAGAGCATCGAGGCGGGCGCGGCATCGTACGAGGAGGACACGGAAGCTCTCTCGGGGTCGCCTGCGGGCCATTGCCCCCGCAGAGCGAGGCCTCCGAGTGCCAAGAACGTCCGCGCGTGTCAAGCAATCGGCTGAGCCATTCGAATTCGAGAACGCAGGCGCGAGGGCGCGTTCGACGGAGCGCGACCTCGACCCGCACGATGGAATGCGAACGGCTCTGCTTAAGACCGCTCGGGCGTGGCCGTGGAAATCTTCGAGGCTCGATCCTTCCGGCCGCGACATGCCGCAGCCGGTGACTATATTGGCAGCTTAGCTCGGGGGACGTGGGGAATGCTCATCTTTGGCAGTGGACTTGGTACTTCGACCACGGCGAAGGATGCTGCATTCCAAGCAGCCACGAGCGCGCGGAGAGCCTTCTCCGGAAGAGCGCCGAAGCTCGCCCTCGTGTTCGCGTCGCTCGACTACGCCGACGCGGGCGACGTGCCGAGCGTCGTGCGCGACGTCGTCGGCGACATCCCGATCATCGGGGGCTCGTCCGGCGCCGGGCTCATCGGCCCGGAGGAGATCGCCACGCTCGGCGTCTCCGTCGTCCTGCTCGGTGGTGACGACCTCGAGGTCGCGTTCGAGGCCGTACCTCTCGGGTCGCCGACGCTCGTCGACGTCGTCCCGGCGGCCCAGCGCATCGCGAAGGTCGCCGAAGAGGCGGCAGGCAGAGGCTTCGGACACCACACGTGTCTCGTGTTCGCTCCCGGCGTCGTCGTCGACGGCGATTCCCTGACGGCGGCCGTACGCAAGGGCGTGGGCGCGCACACGCAGCTCGCGGGCGGCCTCACGGGCGACGAGCTGACGTTCGATCGCGCGAAGGTGTTCTCCCGTGGAGAGCTCCGCGACGATCACGTGCTCCTCGCGGGGCTCTTCACCCGCAAGCCCGTCGGCATCGCCGCACGCCACGGGTGGCGCCCGGTCGGACCGACACGCACGGTCACCCGAGCGGACGGCCGCGTCCTCTTCGAGCTGGACGGCCGGCCGGCGCTCGACGTCTGGATGGAAGACGCCCGGCGCGCCGGTGCCACCCTCCCCGACTCGAGAAAAGACCTCACGGTCTACCTCGCGACCTATTACGAGCTCGGAATCCTCGACGCGTCTCGCAACGAGGACGCCGGCGGGCTCGTCGCACGCGCGCCGTGGCGCATCGAGCGCGACGGCTCCATCACGCTGTCGAGCTCGATCGGCGAAGGAAGTCGCGTCTCCGTCATTCACGCGGGCCCCAACGACCTCCTCCGCGCTGCATCGAACGCGGCCGCCGAGGCGTCCCTCCGCACCGGCGGTCCCGTCGGCGGCGCGCTCGTCATCGCTTGCAGCGGCCGGAAGATCGGGCTCGGAACGGATTTCGCGCGGGAGCACGCGCTCGTCCGCGGACGGGTCGGCGCGCCGATCGGAGGCGTCTGCGCCTACGGCGAGATCGCGAAGGGGGCGCGCGACGTCGACGCGTTCTTCAACATGACCCTCGTCGTCGTCACGCTTCCGAGGTGAGCACCGCCGCGGGCGCGCGATCGGCTCGCGAGCCGTGGCGCGCGCGACGACCGTCCGCCCTCACTCGAGCAACCGCGCCATGTCGACCGGCAGGTCGGACGAGACGTCGAACGCGATCCCTTCGCCATCGAAAACGACATGGCAGGCGTGGAGCGCATGACGACCGATCGCCGGCGATGCCTCGCCGTAGAGCGAATCCCCGACGAGCGGATGATCGATCGACGCGAAGTGTGCGCGAATCTGGTGGCGCACGGCGCGAGCCGCGGTCGCCCGGACGAGCGCGAGATCTCCGACGCGACGCACGACCGTGAACTTGGTCACCGCCGGACGCGGCGAGTACCGCATGACGTCGCGCGGGTGGATGCACGGATAGACGCGACGCTTGTCCTTCGGATGGTTCGCGATCGGATGCTCGATCGTCCCTTCGTCCGGCAGCCCCTCCGACCTGCAGACGAGCAGGTACTCCTTCGCGATGCGCTCGGATTGCAGCGCCTCGCGCAACGTCTCGAACGCCTTCGCGGTGCGTGCGACCACGACCAGCCCCGAGGTCTCGGTGTCGAGCCGGTGCACGATCCCGGGCTCCCGGGGCGAGTACCCGATCCCGGCGAGCTCCGGATAGTGGCCGAGCAGCGCGTTCGCGAGCGTCCCGGTCTCGTCGGCTCGAAGCGGAGCCGTCGCCTGACCGGCAGGCTTCTCCACGACGATCACCGCGTCCGACTCCCATCGGACGGTGAGCGGCGCGTCCGGCTCGGGGACGCATCCGTCGGCCGTCTGGACGAGCGCCTCGTCGAGCGAGATGACGTCGCCGGCCTGGACGACGCCTCCTTTGGGGAGGACGCGACCGTTGACGCGCACGGCGCCCTCTTCGATCGCCTTCTTCACACGCGCGCGCGAGGCTCCAGCGACGAGCGCCACGACCGCCTTGTCGAGCCGTTCGCCCGAGAGCTCCTCCGTCACCGTGCGTTCGATCTTCGCCATGAGCCAGCGGAGTCTAGTCGATCACCGCCCGAACGGGCGGCTTCCCTGCCCGACACCACCTCGCGCGTCGAGCGATTCGCCCTCCTGAGCCAGGTGGGGTACACGGAAGGCAGCGCCGTTGGTCACCTGCATCCAGTGCAAGCACATCCTTGCGGAGGGCACCGCCGTGTGTCCCGCGTGCCGGAGCCTCCAGCCTTCGCGCTCGCAGGTGCGCGGCCAGCTCGCGCCCGGAGTCCAGATCGACCGCGGCTACGGCCGCATCGTCGTCGACGCGAAGCTCGGCTCGGGCGCGATGGGCACGGTTTACCGGGCCTGGCTCTTCTACGACCCCAAAGGGCCGCGCGGACACGAGAAACCGGTGCCGCTCGCCCTCAAGCAGCTCACGCCGCGGGCGATGGTGCAGCCCGAGCTCCGCGCGTTCTTCCTGAACGAGGCGGAGTCGCTCCGGCGCCTCGCCCACCCGAACGTCGTCCGCTTCCACGAGCTGTTCACCTGGAGCCCGAACGCTCCGCAGTCGACGATGCCGATCCCGTCCGTCGCCGCGCCCGCCCCGGTGTCGACCGGCACCCTGGCGCCGCCCATCCTCGCCATGGAGCTGGTCGACGGCGACACGCTCGAGGCGGTCATCGCGCGCAACGTGGCTCGCGCGCGCCTCGCCGGTCCGGGAGCGCTGCCGGGCCTGCGCTTCGATCGCGCTTGGTACTACATCCAGCAGGTGCTCGGCGCGCTTGCGGCGGGGCACGCTCTCGGCATCGTCCACCGCGACGTGAAGCCGTCGAACATCCTGATCCGTCGGGACGGCATCGTGAAACTGACGGACTACGGGATCGCGCACCTCGTGAACCCGACGCACGGTGCCCGCCCGCCCTCGCCGCAGGAGCTGGCGCCCGGAACCGGCGCGTACATGTCGCCCGAGCAGGTGCTCGGTCGTCCGCTCGACGGGCGGAGCGACCTCTACTCGGCGGGGATCGTCCTCTACGAGGCCATCGCGGGACGCCCGCCGTTCTTGCCGACCGAGAAGAGCGAGTTCGCGCTGCGCATGGATCAGGTCGAGACGCCGCCGCCCCCGATCCGTACGTTCGTCCCGCAGGCGAGCCCCGCCGTCGAGCAAGCCTTCGCGCGCGCTCTCGCGAAGGACCCCGCACATCGGTTCGCGAGCGCGATCGAGATGGGCGAGGCCTTCCGGACGGCGTTCGGCATCCCGAGCACGCCCGAGTGGCGGGCGCTCGGGGAGTTCGCGGACGTCGCGCGCCAAGGCCCGGCGGACGAGCCGGCCCGCGCACAGAAGCTCGCGACCCTCCGTCAGATCGTCGCGCAGGCGTACCGCACGCAGCCCATGCCGCAGCGGCCGGGCTGACGCCGGCATCGGTAGCGCACGTTCTGCGCTCTCCGGCAAAAGCGACCGGTCGCGTGCAGCGAGCTTGACCGGGTGGCACCGATCCATATCTATGGAGACGTGATCGACCCGCTCGAGGAGCTCGTTCACGACCATCGCGAGCTGAACGAGCTGCTGGTCGCCGTCCACGAGGCGCTCTCGCGCGTCGAGAAGGGGCAGTCCGCCCTCGCCGACGAGCTGCACGAGATCCGCGATGGCGTCGAAGCCTTCCGGGACGCGTTGCTCGAGCACTTCGACCGCGAGCAGGAAGGGCTCCTGCCGTTCGTCGTCGCTCGGCTCCCGGACGTGCGCGCCCGCGCGGACGGGCTGATCGTCGAGCACGATCGCATCGCCGCCGATCTCGGTGCGCTCGTGAAGGCGCTGACCACGCTCGAGCGCGCCGCAACGGAGGCGGCGCAGCCCGGCGGCGGGCCGGTCGTGTCCGCGTGGCGTGAGGACCTCACCCGCTTCGAGGCGCTCTACGCCGCGCACGCGAAGTCGGAGGCGGCGTTCCTCCAGGACGTCGCCGCGGCGCTCGCGAAGGATCCGTCGGCGAACGAACAGCTCCGCGCCCTGCTCCAAGGGCTCTGAGCGCGCGCTGCCAGCGCAGCTCTTCCGTCAGCAGGCGAGCTTCTCCCGCAAGAGGCGCGCTTCGTTCTGCGCCTCGCGGTGGTTCGGGTTCGCGGACAGCAGCTCGTTGAAGTCGTTCAAGGCCTCGGGCAGGCGGTTCGTCTTCATGAGCAGCTTCGCGCGGTAATAGAGCGCTTTCTCGTTCGAGGGATCCTCGATGAGGACCTTCGACATGGTGCGGATCGCCTCGTCGACGAGCTCCGGCTCGCCACCGAGCGAGCGGATCCACGCGAGGAGCGCGATGTAATCCGGCTGCGTCGGGTCGCCGGCGACCGCCTTCCTCGCGTGCTCCTCCGCGGCGACGCGATCGTTTCGTTGCAGCGCGCCCTCCGCGAGGCGGAAGCTCGTCATCGCCTCGAGCGCGGCCTCGGCCTCCGCGAGCCCGGCATCGCCGATCTCGATCGCTTCCCCGCCCTCCGACGCGCTGCTCGCCTCCGACGCGCTGCTCGCCTCCGGCTTCGCGCTCGCCTCTTCGGGCGCGCCACCTTCGGGCTTCGCGCTCGCTCCTGCCGGCTCCGCCTTCGCGCTCGTGTCCGCAGGCGCGCCGCCCTCCGCCTCGCCGCTCGACTCCGCCTTGGAGACGTCGCTCTCGCTCGAGGCCGGGGCCGGGGCGACGCCGCGCAACGTCTGCGGCGGCATCGGCACCTTCGCCGGCGGGTTCGCGCCCGTCGCTCGCGGTCCGCCGCCGGACGGCGACTTCGCGCCGGGCGGAGCCGGCCTCGGCGGAGCGCCGCCGCCCGGCGCGGTCGGCCTCGCACCGGACGGACCGGGCGGATTCGGCCCCGCGGCCTTCACGCCCGACACGCTCGGCGACTCCCCACCCGGCGGGTTCGGGGCGGCCGCCTTCATGCCCGACGCGCTCGGTGCCCCCGGAGGATTCGGCGCAGCGGCCTTCAGCCCCGACGCGCTCGGCGCACCCGCGCCCGGCGGGCTCGGAGCCGCGGCCTTCGAGCCGGATCCGCTCGGCGCGACCTTCACTCCCGACACGCTCCCTTTCGCGTTCGGAGGCGCCCCCGGCCCGAGCGGCTTCACGCCGACGGAGCTGGACTTCGCGCCGTGTGGAACGCCCGGACCCGCCGGCTTTGCGCCGGGGGGAAGCGGCGGCGGGCCCGGCGGCTTCGGCGCCCCCGGCGTGCCCGTCGGCTTGATCGGCGGTCGGCCTGCGGCAGGCGCCGGAGGCGCGGACGGCTTCGCCATCAGCTCGTGCATCATCGGCGACGCGATGGCGATCGTCTTCGCGTCGTCGACCTGAGCGGACGGCGGAGCGGCCTCCGGAGCGCCGCCTCCTTGCGCGGGCTGCTGCACGGGCGGCTGCCGCACGGACGGCGGCGCCCCGGGCTGAATCCCGTGCATCGTCTTCTTCACGATGGGGCGGATCTGCGGGCCGGCGCCTTGCGGCCGAACCGCAGGCGTGAGCGGCCGCGGAGCCGCGCCGGCCGGACCGGCCGCGCGTACCTGCGCCGACGGAGGATTGAACCGCGGCGCGCCGGCAGGCGTCCGGGGCGTCTCGGGCGGCGCCCGCATCGGCGCGACCGCGCTCGCGACGGCGGCGGGCGCGGCGACCTTCGGGGCGATGGCAGGGCCAGGAATCGCGGGGGGACGCGGGGCCGTCGGGACCGCGCCCGAAGCCGAGGGGATGCTCGGCGCGGAGCTCGGCGCAGGCGGCTGGATGCTCCTCCAAGCGGCGCCGCGCGCTGCCATCGGTCCCTTCTTCTGCCCCTTGAACGCGAACTGGCGCGTGACGGCGAGCACGTAGATGAGCGACGCGACGACCTCCTGCTCGCAGAGCCCGAGCGCGAGGAGCTGCTGCAGCGTCATGGCTTCGGCGCGGATCGCGTCGAGGACCTTCTGCTCCTCGGGCAAGACCGCGAGGCTCGTGAGGTCGGAGTCGGGATGAAGCACGAGAGGATGCTTCTCGATCCGATCCAGCGTCGCGCGGATGCGCTGGCGATCGCCCCAGTGCCTCACGCTGGCGAGGACCGGGTTCAACGGGTGCGTGACCGTGACGTCGCCTCCCCAGCCCTCGAGCAGGTCGACGTCGCGGTAGTAGGCGTACTCGATCTCGGGCGCGAGGTTCGCGACCTGGGCGATCTTGCGGAGCATCTGCCCCTCGAGCGCCAACGCGAGCGTCTCGCGGCTCACGATGTCGTGCCCGACGAGGTACTCGCCGAAGAGGATGCCGAGACGGCGAGCGCCCTCGACGGCCTGGTCGACGAGCTTCGGATCGAGCGAGCCATCCTCCACGAGGATCTCGCCGAGGAGCGCGACGGGCGCGCCGAGGCGGATCTTCGCGGGGACGCCGTTGACGAAGTAGATGGTGTCGTCGACGCCGTCCGGCGTCTGCCTCGTCCCCTCGAACACGACGCTACCCGTGAGCGCGTGGTCGAGCATGTAGACGAGCACGTGAGGCAACGGAGTGGCCGCGAGGTTTCCGCGCGCGGTCGGCTCCCGAACGGCGCTGCTCGGCAGGCGACGCACCGGCACGTCGTCCGGCGTCATCGGCTGGAAGACGGTGCGATCGGGCTGGGCGGCCTCGCGCGAGGGCACGGCAGGCTCGGGCGCCTCGTTGATCACGCGCCCCATCGCCTCCGCGACCGACGACGGCGTCGAGCCGAGCGAGGGCAGCGACGGGCTCGAAGACTGGTCCGGCGGCATCGGCGGCGGCGCCGTCGGTCCGACGCCGTCGGCGGCGGGATCCGGCGGCGGCAGGCTGATCGCGACGTCCTCGTCCTGGGCGCCGTGCTCCTGCGCCGCCTGCTCGAGGCCCTTGCGCCATCCGTCGACGCTGAGCACCCGAAGCACCGTGCGCCGCGGGTCTTGCGCGAGCTCGACCTCGATCGGCTGCGGGTACTGCGCCCCGCTCGCGTCCGCGAGGATCGCCACGCGCGGCTTGTCGCCGAGACCGCGCGCGCCGCGGACGACCTCGGCCACCTCTCCCGTCGAGAGCTGGACGACCGTGCCCGTCGGCAGGAGGCCGAGCGCCGACACGAGCATGCGCAAGACGGTTCGGTCCTGCGGATCCGTGAGCTCGTTCGCGAGGGTCGCGACGGCGAAGTCGGGCGTGGGCGGCGGCAGCCCGGGCTCCGGCGTGAGCAGGTCGTTGTAACGCCGCGCGACGGCGATGATCGACGCGTGGAGCGTCGGGGCGCGAGCGCCCCAATAGACGGGCCCGAGCCACATCCGACGACGCAGCCAGAGCGCCTCGAACGTGATGACCGTACGCGTGATCGACGGCTCGTTGACGCGCCCGAGCGCGGTGAGGACGGCGGCGGCGCCGGCGGGGAGCCTGTCCTCCTGATCCTCCGAGAGCATCGTCGGACCGGCCATCCCGGGCACGCCGCCTCCGGCGGCGCCGGCGAGGGCGAGCGCGCGCGGGCGCGCCACGTCGTGCATCATCGCGGCCATCGCGATCTGCGCGAGCGTCGTCCGGTCCTGCGTCGTCTCCCTCGCGATCGCGACGGCGAGGATCGCCGTGTTCACCGCACGACCGGCCTCGTCGTAGTTCGCGTTGCGCGCCTCGGTGACGCCGAGATACGAGGCCGTGTTCGCGTCCGACAGGTCGACGAGGCTCTGCGCGACGCGCTTGATGCGCCTCGGCATGATGTAGCGGCTCGCCGCGAGGTCCTCGAAGAACCGCCGCATGATGACGACGGCCGACGCGTACGTCCGGACGATGCGCTGGTCCGGCGTCAGGTCCTCGAGCTCGATGCCGCGGAGGCGAGCGACGTCGGCGACGCGCCGGAGGTGGATCTTCGGCGGCAGCCGGAGCTGCGAGGCGTTGCCGGTGCGGTGGAACAGCGAGATCTGCTCGGCGAACGCGTGCAGATCCTCGCGCGTGACGTCGCGCGAGATGTGGAGCTCCGAGCCGCCGATGCGCTCGAGCAGCACGCCGAGCTCCGACGCAGCCTCGTAGGCGCCGCGGTTGCCCTTGAGGAGCTGGCCGGCGACGAACGTCGCCTTCTCCGCGAACAGGACGCTGACGTTCGACCCGGACCGGAGGCAGTACTCGCCGATGATCTGATGCGTCTGCTCGAGCTGACGCAAGAACGCCTGGTTGCCCAGGTCGTGCATCTGCGCGAGCTTGGCGAGGCGGTAGATCGCCACGACGACGCTCGCGCCGAGCTCGCGCGCGTGCTCGCGCCGGACGAGCTCGCCCGCGTCGTTCGTGACGATGTCGAGCCGCATCGTCATGGATTCGCGCTCCCCTGCGGTTGTGCGACCCGCGCTCCGATGCGCTTGGCCGCGTTGGCGGCGGCCATGCGCGTCTCCTCCGAGACGCCCCAGCGCGCGTTCGCGATTTCACTCAGCGCCATCGCGGTCTGGCGCGAGCGCGACAGATCACCGAGCAGCTCCGCGGCCATGGCGCGCGTCGCCTCGCGCTCCTCGCTCGTCAGCACGCCGCCCTTCTTCGCGAGATCGAGCAGCACCGGCTCGCCGCGCTCGGGCGACAAGAGCACGCAGGCCCGGAGCAGCTCGCGACGCTCGTCGAGGGCGAGCTCGTTGAAGTTCTTCGCGTTGATGATGCGCGCGACGGTCGGCCAGGCGTTCCGCATCCCGTAGCGCGTGGTCGTCCGCAGCGCCGCCATGCGGACGAGCGCCGAGGAGTTGTCGAGCAGCGCGTTGAGCTCGTTCTGCGCGTGCTCGGGGCTCGGAGCGACGAGGACGCGCGCCTCGACGCGCACGGTGACGTCCTCGCTCTGCGCCAGCTGTTGGAGCACCTGGCGAGCGACCGGCGTGCCGAGCCTGCCGAGGAGCTGCACGAGGTACGCGGCCGTCTCGGGATCGGATCCCGGCGCCGCGTTGCCGAGATCGGCCTCGCGCCCCGCGGCGTGCCGCTCGACGTACGACGCGAGCAGCGCGCGGAGCGGCGGCGTGTTCGCCTCGCGCAGGCTCTTGAGGATGGTGTGGAACTCGTTGGCGGACAGGTTCGGGATGATGACGCTGCACGGCTCGATCGCGCTCGGGTCTTCGCGCAGACGGGCCAGCAGGATCTCGAGCGTCTCGCCCCCGAACATCGCGTTCGTCAGCGCAGAGGCGAGCTTCGCCTGGTTCTCCGCGCCTTGGACGCGCTGCCTCAGCCGCTCGATCACGGCGAGGTTGATCTGGACGGCGACGCCGACGCGCCCTGCCACGATGAGGTCGGCGGCCGAGCGACGGAGCGACGCGAGGACGAGCGGAGCGTCGCGATTCGCGGCCGAGTCGAGGTAGCCCTCGACGAGCGCGTCGACGTACCGCTCGGCCCACATCTCGTGGGTGAGCGCGAGCAGCGGCGCGAGATGCTGGCGGGTCGCGTCGTCGAGCGCGAACGGCGAGCGCTCCTTCTGCTTGCCGAGCGCCGCGTCGTCGGTCGAGAGCGCCATCGCCTGCGCCTCGAGCCGGTTCATCTGGTTGCGCGCCGCGCGCTCGGCCAGGCTCTCGATCTGGTCGGCCTCACCGTAGAAGGCCTCGCGCTCGGCCGCGTCGCCTTCGGCGAAGGCATCGACGCACTCCCACTTCACGTGGCGGAGGTTCTTCTCCCAGAGCGCGGCGGCGAGATCGTCCTCGGGCGGCAGATCGCGCCCCGGATCGCACAGCCACAAGGCGAAGAGGTCGCGCATCTCCTCGAACGTGATCCCCGGCTCGATCGACATCTTGCGGATGCCGCACGCGAACAGGTTGTACGGGACCGCGTCGAAGGGCGTGGTCGGCTCCCAGACGGTATGGCCGAGCGTCATGAACGAATAGGGCCGCAGCGTCCACGAGACCACGCTCGGGTTCTGCTTGAGCGCCTCCACGAACGCGTCGTAGGCGATGCGCAGCGTGCGATCGGTCGCCGGGTGCGCCCACCCGAGCTGGCGCACGCTCGGGAAGAGCCGGTCGATGTGCTTCATCAGATCGCGCAGCGTCTGCACGCGCGGATCGGACTCGGGCACCTCGGGCGCCGCGACCGGTGCGGGCGCCTGCGGCTGCTGCTGCGGAGGCGGCGGGACGAGGTTCGGAGGGAAACCTCCGAGGAGCGGATCGTAAGCGGGCGCCGCCGCCGGCATCGCGCCCGACATCGCAGTCGGCGCGCCGAGCGGAGCGGCCGCGCTCATCCCCGCGACCGAGTGGTGCTGCGCCATCGCCGGCGCCGCCGCGTGCGCCGGCGGCGGCGCGTGCGGCAACGGCGCGGGCACGGGAGCGGGCTGCGGCTGCGCGTGCGCCTGCACCATCGGCGGCGGCGCATGCTGGACGTGCGCCGCCTGCTGGCCGGCGAAGCGCTGCTGGAGCTGGAGGAGCACGTCCGGCGGCGGCGGAGCGACGACCTCGTGCGGGCGCGGCGGCGGACGGCTCGGCAGCGGCGGGATGTTCTGCGCGAGCATCAGCTCGAGCACCGCCTTCTGCATCTCGCGCGCGTCCTGGTAACGGTTGCGCCGATCCCAGGCGAGCGACTTGTCGATGACCTTGATCAGCTCGATCGGCAGATGCGGAGCGAGCCGCGCGACGGAGGGCACCGGCTTGGTGGCCGCCATGACGAGCGCCTCCTGCTCCGTGCGCCCGTTGTTGATCCGGTGCCCCGTGATGAGCGCGTGCATCATCGCGCCCACGGAGAAGAGGTCGGCGCGGCCGTCGAGCTGATCGACGAGGCCCATCGCCTGCTCGGGAGACATGTACGCGGGCGTGCCGAGCGCCGTTCCCGTCGCGGTCCGCTCGCTCGTGGCGTCGCGCATCTGCGCCACGCCGAAGTCGAGGACGCGGATCTCGTCGTCCTTCAGGATGAAGATGTTCGCCGGCTTGAGGTCACGGTGGATGACCTTGATCGCGTGACAGGAGGCGAGGCAGTCGAGCACGCGCTCGCAGATCTGCAGGACGCGCGCGACCGGCATCGTTCGGCCGCTCTTCTTCCAGGCGTCGCGGACCGTCTCGCCTTCGAGCAGCTCCATGATGAGGAACGGCTCGCCTTGCTCGGTCACGTCGTCGTCGAGGACCTGGACGGTCGCGCCGTGATTGACCTTGTTCGAGACGTAGGCCTCGCGGAGGAAGCGTTCGCAGATCGTCTTCTCGCGGGCGAAGTCCGCGTGGAGGATCTTCAGCGCGGCCCGCTGGCCATTGCGGTGCGAAGCGGCGTAGACGGCGGCCATGCCACCGACGCCCAGAAGGGCATCGATCTTCCACTTCCCTTTGATGACCGTGCCGACCCTTGCGCTGGGTCCGCCATCGTCACCGCCTTTGGACTTCGGGTTGGCCACAGACCTCGATCGCCCCCGTGTGGACGACTCCACGGCTCCACACCACGAGGGTGTGGAACCGAAAGACATTCATGAGCCAGGAGGCTCGTCGTAAAGGATATCGGCGTCCAAGGATGGAGAACACCCCATTGTCGGGTGTCCACGACGGCCCCGTTCCGCCGTACCTCCATGGGCGCCGGGGAGACGCCCCCCCGGGGGTACGGCGTCGTCTCGGCGACGAGAGACTCACTTGTGCGAGGTCGCCCCGGGGGTCGATCCTACGCGAGGTGGCAGGGTGTGGTTCTGACCGGCCTCTTCGGGGTCGCGCACGATCGTGAGGACGACGACGGTCGCGAGGACCCCGAGGACCGGCACGATCGCCGGAGGCGCGAGCCCGAACGCGATGGCCAGCGCCGACGCCGCCTGGGTCAGGATGCCGACGACCACGGCCGTTCGCGCGCGGTCCCGAGCGGCCCGGGGCACGGTGAGCGCGAGCGCCGCGTCGCGTACGTCGTCGGATGCGAGGGCGACGCCCCACTCGCCCGGCGCGGCGCCCGCCGCCGCCATCGCGATGGAGACGTCGGCAGCCCCGAGGGCTCCGTCGTCGCTCGCCGGGTGACCGATGGCGGCGACGATGCGCCCGCCGTCCGCGAGGGCCCTGACCTCGGCGCCCCGATCCGCCGGAAGGACCTCGGGCCGGACGTGCTCGATGTCGAGCGCACGCGCGATCGTCTCGCACGTGTCCCTCGCCTCGCCGCTGAGGAGCACGGGCTCGACCCGAGCGTCGTGCAGGCGCTGGATGGCGGCGCGCGCGCCGGGGCGCAAGCCGTCCTGGAGCGCGAGCAGACCGACGAGCTTCCCTCCGACCGCGACGAGGAGCACGCTCCGGCCCTCCGCCTCGAGCTCGGACACACGCGCGTCGGCGATGGCGACGCTCACCTTCTCCTGGAGGAGGAACGCACGGCTGCCGACGATCACCCGATCGCCGTTCGCTGCGAGCGCAGTGACGCCGAGGCCGGAGTGGCTGATCGCGCTCCGCACGTTCTCGGGGCGCACTCCACGCGCACGCGCCTCGCGCAGGATCGCCGCCGCGAACGGATGCGTCGACGACATCTCCGCGCCCGCCGCGATCGCGAGCACGCGCGCGACGTCGCTGCCGCGATCGCCTTCGTTCAGCGGTGCGCCGCCGGACGGGAAAGGCAACGGAGAGCGGAGCCATCCGCCCGAGACGACGCCGTCCTTCGTGATCGCCTCCACGCCGACGATCTCGGGCTCTCCGAGGAGGATCGTCCCGCGGGAGCACACGACGGCGACGTCGGCGCGCGCGGCGGCGTCGAACGCGAGCGCGTCCTTGTAGACGATCCCGCGGCGCTGCGCGGCGACGTGACCTCGCGCATGCGCGAGCGCCGCGGCCGAAACCGATGCGCCGGCGGCGAGAGCGTAGGCCGCGCCCGCGGCGGCGATCGCGACGTCGAGCCACGAGCCGTTGTCGGCGTAGACCGCCCCCGCCACGACGAGAGCAGCGACCGGCGCGCCGCGATGGACGGCGCGGCGGAAGAACGCGACGAGCGGCGAGACGACCTCGATCGGCGCGGGCGCCCCGTTCGCGAGGCGTAGCCACGCGCGCTCCGCACCCGAGAACGTCGCGTTGACGCGCAAGCGTCCGCTGACGACGACGGCCCCCGCGACGACCGGATCGCCCTCGGCCTTGCGCACGAGCGCGGGCGAGTCGAGCCACGGAGCGACGTCGGCCTCGCCAGCCGCGACGATGCCGTCGACCGGGATCGTCTCCTTCGCCTCGACGAGGACCTGCTCGCCGGGCTTCACGACGTCGGCGGCGACGATCTCGAGGGCGCCTTCGAGCGCGCGGTCGAGCCCGAGGCGCGCCTCGTCCTGCGAGCGCGGCTCGCCCTTTCGATCCGCGCCGTCCACCTCGTCGGTGACCGAAGCGCGCCCGAATCGGCTCGGATCGCGAACGAGGCGTGCCTCGACCGCGAGCCCCCGCACGGTCCGCCTCCTCGCATCGTCGACGTCGCGACGCGCGCGTTCGAGGAGGATACGGACCGTGAGCGCCGCGGCCGCGGCGAGACCGACGAAGCTCGCATGCGCGTCGGCGTTCGGGTGGCGCGTGATGGTCGAGATGGCGGCGACGATCGCCGCCGCTGCGATGGGCACGCCGACGACCCACGGGCTCACGACCCGCCTGTCGCGAGACGTGAGCGCGAGCCGAACGAGCGCGGCGGCCGCCGCGAAGAGCGCGAGCGGAAGTCGAGCGACGCCGGCGCCCTCGCCGGCGAGCGACACCACGGTCGCGAGGACGCCGGCGAAGATGCCGGCGATCGGCGCGCTCGTCGCGAGCCAACCCGCGACCCGTCGCCCCGCCGCGGAGAGCGCGGATCGCCCGCCGGCGCGCTTGCGAGCGCCCGGCGCCTCGCGGTCCGTCACCGACGGTGATCGGAGGGTCGCGGGAGAAGGCTCCTCGTCCTCGACCTTCGCGACGTCTTCGGGCTCCTGCTCCACCGCACGCCGTGCGACCTCGCCACGCTCGACGGAAGACGGAAGCTCGCCGACCACGTCGGCCGCCGGCGCTCCGCCCTCGCCACCACGCTCGTGGAGCACCACACGCTCGGCCTCCGCGTCCACGCGCTCGGCGATCCGATGCTCGCGGACGCCGCTCGCGACCGTCGCCGCCTCGCTCCCGCTCACCGAGCGCGCGGCGGAGGCCACGGGCGGCGGCTCGGCGGTCACGGCGTCGAGGGCCGGACGCTTCGAGGCGGCCTCGACGTACGCGTTCTTGCACGCCGCGTTGCAGAAGTAGCGGAAGCTCCCGTCGAAGATCGCGACGTATCCCGCGCGCAGCGGATCGACCGGCGCGTTGCACGCCGGACAAGTCACGGACGAAGACACGGGTGCGGTGCTCGTCCGGACGCGATCCATGCGCCCCCAAGTGACGTCTGCGCCGCAAAGAGTCAAGACGGCTCGGCGCGCCGCCTCGGCGCGCCGCGCGGTTTGCGCGCGCCGGACGCGACGGGTGCGCTGAACGCGGGTTTAGGCAGTCCTCGGTCCTCAGACCTCGGTCCTCGGCTTTTCCGGTCTCTCTTGCATTCCTCCGGCGCTCTCCGGAGCGCTGCATCCGCCCTTCTCGGCCTCTCCTTCGTTTGCCCATTCGTCGGCACTCGGAGGCGCTGCGTTCGCCTTCACTGGAAACGTGGAGTCGAACGCCTGGCATCGAGCTCTCCGGGTTCGAAAGAGCCTGTCTCGGCAACTCGGCAGTTGGTCGCGAGCGAGACCGAGCGGCCCCGACCCGAAACGAGCCGAAGCTGAGGACCGAGGACCGAGGACTGAGGGCTCGCCCGAGGCGAAGCCTCGGGCGTCACATCGCCCCGAGCACCTTCTTCACCTTCTCCACCCCCTCGGCGAGCTCCGCCTCCGTGACGACGAGCGGCGGGGTGAAGCGCAGGACGCGCTCGCCGGCGGCGGTGAGGAGGACGCCGGCCTCCGCGAGCTTCGGGAGGATGTCGCGGACGACGTATCCCTGCCGGAGCACGAGGCCGCGGAGCAGGCCTGCGCCGCGCTCGCCCTCGCAGACCTTGGGCAGCTCGCGGGCGACGTCGGCCAGCATGGCCCCGAGCTTGTCGCCCTTGGTCTTCGCTCCCTCGACGAGCTTCTCCTCCTGGATGATGGAGAGCACCGTGCGCGCCGCCGCGCTCGCGAGCGGGTTGCCTCCGAAGGTCGATCCGTGCGTGCCGGGCGGGAGCGCCGTGGCGAGCTCCTCGGTCGTCAGCATCGCACCGATGGGGAACCCGCCGCCGAGTCCCTTGGCGAGCGCCATCGCGTCCGGCTTGATGCTCGTCGCCTGGAACCCGAACCAGTGGCCCGTGCGGCCGATGCCGGTCTGCACCTCGTCGAGCAACAGGAGCGCGCCGTGCCGCGAGGTGAGCTCGCGGAGCCCCTCGAGGAAGCCCGCGGGCGCAGGCATCACGCCGCCCTCGCCTTGCACCGGCTCGGCGATCACCGCGGCGACGTCGCCCTTCTTCAGCTCGGCGGCGACGGCGTCGAGATCGCCGTAGGCCACGTGCGTGACGCCTTCGACGCAGCCGAAGCCCTCACGGTACTTCGGCGTGCCGCAGAGGGACACCGCGCCCATCGTTCGGCCGTGGAACGCGTTGTGGAACGCGACGAACCGCGTCTTCTTCTCGCCCTTGGCGTAGAAGTGACGGCGCGCGAGCTTGAACATCGCCTCGTTCGCCTCGGCGCCCGAGTTGCAGAAGAACGCGCGCGACATGCCGCTGAGCTTGGCGAGCTCGTCGGCGAGCAGCACGTTCTCCTCGTTGAAGAAGTAGTTCGAGACGTGCATCACGCGCCCCGCCTGCTCGGCGAGCGCGGCGACCAGCTTCGGGTGCGCGTGTCCCACGGAGCAGACCGCCACGCCGGCGCAGAGATCGAGCCAGCGGCGGCCATCGACGTCGAAGAGCTCGCAGCCCTTCCCGCGCGACACGACGATCGGGGCGGGCTTGTAGTTCGGATAGAGGCGCTTCTGGGCGAGGGCGAGGAGCTCGGTGCTCTTGGACATGGCGGAGTCTCGGGTGGGCGGGTGAGCCTACGTGACGGACGAGGCTCGTGCAGTGCCCGTCTAGCCCGAAGCCGCGGTGGACACAAATCCGGCGTCTCGCGCGACGGGACGGCGCGGTCACGCGCGCGCCGCGAGCAGGCACCGTGCGATCTCCGCGAACCCCTCGCCGCGCTCCGCAGCTGCGACCCAGCGCGGCGGGACGGCGATGCGAGCTCGTCCGGACGGGCCGTGCACGAAGTCGCGGACGTTGGCGACGCCGAACGTCGTGCGGAAGGCCGCGAAGCAAGCGGCGTCGTTCGCGCTGTCCCCCGCGAACGCCCAGCGGCCGAGGGCGCGCCCGGGGTCCTCGCCGAACCGCTCGCGCAGGAAACGAATCGCGCCCGACGCTTTGTCGTCGCGCTCGAACGACGCGTGCAAGTGGACGCTCGACCGCGTCGTCCGCGCGCCGGACGCGACCACGAGGCGCTCGAGCGCCGCCACCTCCTCGTCGGGAAGCGTCGCGCGCTCGCCGATGTCCCAAGCGACGTCGGATCGCCTGGCGCGCACGTCGTCGGCGAGCGTCACGCCGGGCATCGCCTCGCGCACGCGGGCGACGAGCGCGTCGAGCCGCGCGCGACGCGCCGCGACCTCCTCGGGCGTCCCGTCGTGGATCACGGCCACGCCGCGCCCGTCTCGGACGACGAACACGGCGCCGTTCTCGGTGACGGCGCCGTCGATCGGCCACTGCCGCACGATGACCTCCGCCCATCCGCTCGGCCGTCCGGTGACGGCGACGAGGCGGAGGCCGGCCTCGTGGAGATCCCAGAGCGCGCCGTAGGCCGCGCGGCCGAGGACGCCATGCGTGAGGACGGTGTCGTCGAGATCGAACAGGAGCCCGGTGATCCTCCGGGCCTCGTCCCGATCGAGCTCGGCGAGCGGTCTCACGGCGCGTCCCTCCGGCGGGATCAGCGCGGCTCGATGCGCGCGATGACGGACTTCAGGTACAAGCCCTCGCCGAACGCCGCGGGAACGGGGTGATCCGCACCTTGGAACGCGCGCTCGACGACGAGCGCGCTCACGTTCGCGCGTACGGCGCCGTTCGCGAGCGCGCGTGTCAGCGCGCCGAGGTCGATGGCGGCGGAGCACGAGCAGAGCACCAGCGTCCCGCCGACCTTCGTCGCACGGCAGCCGAGCTCGGCGAGCTTCGAGTACATGACGAGCGCCTGCTCGCGGGCGCTGCGCGTGGGAGCGAGGCGGGGCGGATCGACGATCGTGAGGTCGAACGCGCCCGGCGACTTCTGCATGATCCGCCGGGCGTCGCCGCGCTCGAACCGCATGCGCTCGGCGAGCCCGTTCGCGCGTGCGTTCTCGGCGGCGACCTCGACGGCGAGCGCGCTCTCGTCCACGCAGACGACCTCCGCCCCCGCGCGAGCAGCGGCCAGGCCGAACGCTCCCACGTAGGAGTAGGCGTCGAGGACGCGCTTCGGTGTCGAGCCGCCGCTGCGCGCGAGCGCCTCGACCCGCGCTCGGAGATCGCGCTGGTCGAAGTAGAAGCCGGTCTTCTGACCGAGCTCGAGGGGGATCTTCCACGACAGCCCGCGCTCCACGAACTCGAGGGTGCGTACGTCGGCATCCCCGCGGACGACGCCGCTCGCGGGATCGAAGCCCTCCGCCTTCGCGGAGCTCGCCGGCGTGCGGTCGACGATCGCCCGTGGCTTCAGCACGTCGGTGAGCGCCTCGAGGACCATGGCCTCGCGCTGCTTCATGCCGAAGGTGAGAAACTGCACGGCGAGGACGTCGCCGAAGCGATCGACGATCAGCCCCGGGAGGAGATCGCCCTCCGCATGGACGAGCCGGTAGCCCGTCGTCTCGCTCCGTTCGCCGAGCCCCGCGAGCTCGCGGGCGGCGAGGGCGCGCTCGAACCGAGCGCGGAAGAACGCGGTGTCGATCGGGGTCGTTTCGTCCCGAACGAGGATGCGCACGGGGATCGCGGAGCCCGCCGAGTAGAAGCCGCGCCCGAGGAAGTTGCCTCGGGGATCGAGGACGGTCACCTCGTCGCCACGGCTCGCGCCCTCGACGCGCTCGATGGCCTGCGCATACACCCAGGGGTGCCCCGCCCAGACTGGCTGGACGTGCCCCGGTTTGAGCCGAACCGTTGCCATCGAATATGGCCAGCTCTCTTACACGACTTCCGGTTCAAAGGCTTCGAGAGCGACACGGAACCCCAGGCTCGACCGTGAACGACGCCGAGAACCGACTGTCCTGCCGACGTGAACGAGAGGACACAGCGGAGGACGCCGACCGGCAAAAACCACGCTGTTCCGAAGACCACGCGGCGCCTTTCCCCGTGGCACCTCCGTTGCTTTGGTACCATCCTCGAACGGAGGGATTTCCGAGCCCCGACCTCGGAGGGCCCCCGGCTCTGGAGGCAAAGGTTTCATGAGCACGAACTCCCGGGCGAAGCGTATCGCCGTCTCGCTTTCGATCGTCGCCGCCGCGATGGCGGTCCCGATGCTGGCGCAGGCGCAGGAGCCGAACAAAGACTGCGAGCCCGGAAGCTGGTTCTGCGGCGAAACGCAGACGAACGAAGAAAAGCCCCTCGAGCCTCTGCCCGAGGCGAAGCCGGCCGAGACCAAGCCCGCCGAGAAGGCGCCCCCTCCTCCGGTCGTCGTCTATCAGCCGCCGCCTCCGACCGTCGTGGTCCAGCCGCGCGACGCGCCGCCGGCGTACTACTACGTTCCGAAGAAGCCGCCGAAGAAGAAGGAGTGGGGCCTCAACCTGCACCTCGGCGGCGCGATGATGGGGCGTGGCCGCGAAGGCGACGCGGGCATGGGCATCGCCGGGCTCGGGCTCCGCTTCCGACCGAGTCCCTACGCGGCGTTCGAGGCCGACCTCGATTTCGCCGGCGGCCGTGACTACAACGGCTTCCGCCGCAACGAGACGGCCTTCACGCTGAACGGGCTCGTCTTCCTCAACCCCCAGCACAAGTCGCAGGTCTATCTGATCGGCGGCTTCGGATGGTCGGGCGCGCGCGCGGTGGACGACCGGCTCGGGTTCGACAAGACCGAGTACCACTACGGCTACTTCGGCGTGCAGGGCGGCATCGGCGTCGAGTTCCGACTCTCGCGCGTGGTCGCGCTCAACGTCGACCTCCGCGGCCTCGTCCGCGGCCGCGTCGACGATCACCGCCGCCTGCATCCCGAGTTCGTGTCCGGCGACGGCCGTTCGACGAACACGTCCGGCGCGGGCCTGCTCCAGGGCGGCCTCACGTTCTACTGGTGATGCTCGCTTCCCTCGGCGCGACGATCGCGCGGGCGTGATCGTCGGCCACCGGAAGCGCGCACGATTCGCGTACGAGGCGACGAGCGCGGCCGTCACGACGCTCGCGCTCGTCGCCTCGTCGCGATCGGCGTCCGGCGAGCCCCGCAGGCGGCCCATACACACTATGCTCGCCGCGTGATCGCACCGCCGCGCCTCGGCTCCGACGGCCTCTCGCCGAGGCGTGCGCGCGCCGTTCGCGCCACCATCGCGGCCACGAGCGGGCTCGTCTTCGCCGCGTCCACGCCGCCGTCGGATCTGCAGCCGGGCATCCTGCTCGGGCTCGTCGGCCTCGCCGTCGCGCTCGGCGAGCCCGGCGTGCGCCCGGTCCGTCGGGGCGCGTGGCTCGGCTTCCTCTTCGGGCTGACGACCAACCTCCTCGCGCTCCGCTTCGTCCCCGAGGTCATCCAGCGGTTCACGTCCCTCCCGGCGATCGCCGGATGGATCGCGCTCGTGCTCCTCTCCGCGGCGCAGGCGCTGCCTTGGGCGCTCGGCGGCGCGCTCGCGTGCTGGCTGACCAGCCCGCGCGGGGCCTCGTCGCGACCGGCGACGCCCGCGTGGCTGGCGTTCGCGATCGGCGTGTACGCCGCCACGTTCGTCCCGGCGATCTTCCCGTGGACGCCCGCGGGCGGGCTCGCGCGCTGGCCGCTCCTGCTCCAGACGGCCGAGCTCGTGGGGGAGCGCGGCACGAGCTTCCTCGTCGCGATCGCGTGCGGCCTGTTCGCCGATGCGGGGCTCTGCGTCCGTCGTCGTGCTGGAAGCTCCACCGCGGAGCAGGCGCGGGCGGCCGCGCGGCCGCTCGGGCTCGCAGCCGCCGTCCTCGGCGTGCTCCTCGCGTACGGAGCGATCCGCATGCGGGCGATCGACGGGGCGCGCGCGACGGCGCCGCGTGCGCGCGTCGCGCTCGTGCAGCCGGACTTCGACGCGATGTACCGGTGGGAAGCACACCGCGCCGAGCAGATGATGGACCGCTTGAGCGCGCTCACGCGGCACGCCGAGCAGGAGGGCGCGGTTCTGACGGTCTGGCCCGAGTCGGCCTATCCGTACACGCTTCCGCACGGCACGCGGACGTCGCCCCGCGGCAGCCGCGCGGTGCTCCAACGAGGGGTGCGCGGCCCCGTCCTCACGGGCGCGTACATGACCAAGGGCGGCGGCATCGGGACCAACTCCGCGATCCTGGTCATGCCCGACGGCACGATCGGCCCGTCGTACGACAAGCGCCATCTGCTCTGGTTCGGGGAGACGGTCCCGTTGGGCGACGTCTTCCCGATCCTGAGGAAGGTGTTCGCCCGCGGCACCGGCCTCGAGCCCGGCAAACAGTCCGTGCGCTTCGAGGCAGGGCCCATCGCCGCCGCCGTCCTCAACTGCTACGAGGACACGCTCCCGAAGGCGGGCCGCGAGGCGATGGAGGTGCGCCCGAACCTGCTCGTCAACGTGACGAACGACGCATGGTTCGCGGGCAGCGCCGAGGGCGAGCTGCACCTGCGCCTCTCCGTGCTCCGCGCGATCGAGACGCGTCGCGACCTCGTGCGCGCCGTGAACCGCGGGCCGACTTCCTGGATCGACGCGGCCGGACGCATCCGGGCTCGACGTGACGCGACGCCCGAGCTCGGGCCGCCCCCGCCCCTCGTCGTCGACGCCGCCCTGCTCGACGCTCCCGTGACGCTCTACGCGCGCGCGGGCGATGCGCCGCTCGCGGCCATGATCGGCGCCGCCGTCGCGATCCCGTGGGTGCGGCGGCGGCGTTCGCAGGCGGCCGCGAGGAGCTCGCCCGACGCCGCGTGAAGCCGCGGCGCCGGGAAGGAACCGTGGCCACAAAAGCGCTGCGGGCGCCCTGAGAGGCGCCCGCTGCATCGACGAGCTTCCGCGAAGCGCGTCGTTGTCCGTCCACGGCCGCCGGGCCGCGGCCCGCCCGTCGGGGCGGTCAGGTCACTGGATGAGGTCCTTGAGCGCCTTGAGGGCGGTCGCGCGGACCTTCTTGGAGGCCGGCTTGGCCGGGAAGTGCTGCATCTGGCCCGTGAACGGGTTGCGGCGCTCGCCCGCCGGGATGGCCTTCTTCTTCACCGTCTTGAGCTTGAGGAGGCCGGGGATCACGAACTCGCCCGGACCGCGCGGGCCGAGCTGCTTCTTGATGAGATCCGTCAGTCCCTCAAACACCTTGCTCACGCTCTTCTTGTCGAGCTCCGAGTACTGAGCAATCTCACCGATCACCTGAGCCTTCGTCATGCGCTTCGCAGCAGCCATTGCGATCCTCCTGTCGAACTTCAACGGCGGTTTCTACTTCCCGGATGAGTCGTAGATGACGCCGTTCAGAATCCTTCAATCACACCAACTCTTCCCGATTGCACGTGGTGAAAGTCGAGAAGCGGAGGGGCGACAGAACTCGTGCACCCCGCTCCGGGCCCGGCCGTCGAAACGATCGATCCCGCAGCACGCGACAAGGGCTAACACCCGCAGATCCCACCTCGCAAGGGAAATTCGCGGCCAAAGCGCGATTTGTGCGAGACCCGATGCGCGCCCCCCGGACCCGTGGTGGACGGTCCGTCGTTCACCTTTTGCGTGAGCGGCGAGGCTTGACGTGCTGAGGTGCTTGGTCTTTTCTGCCCGGCTGGGGCCGTCCATGCGCGGAACGTTTCCGCGAGAGAGCCTGATCGGCTCTCGGCTTTGACCGCGGTCGAGCCTTCCGGGTCGCGCCGGTGAGCCGGGCTGGAGAGAGGCGTTTTCGCCCACTGCTGCGGCCGGCGGGCCCGGCCGCCCGGCAGAGGCGATCTGTCTCGGCCCGCATGCGCCGGTCCTTGGCAGGGGTGTCGTGGTCCCATCCGAGGAGGTGGAGGAGCCCGTGGGCGAGGAGCATCGTCACCTCGTCGAGGACGCTGACGCCGCGCTCCTGCGCCTGTTTCCGCGCGGTCGGGACGCTGACAATGACGTCTCCGAGGACGCCCCCGGCGAGCCCGGCGAACTCGCCCTCTCTCATCGCGAACGCGAGCACGTCGGTAGGGCGATCTTTATGACGATAGATTTTGTTCAACTCGTGGATGCGCTCGTCGTCGGTTAGTACGATTGATACCTCGACTTTCTCCAATTGAAGAGCGTCGATCATCGCATGGATGCGACGCAGGATCTCCCGGCGAGCCACACCTCGGTGGGGCCCCCGCTCCATGACGAGGCTCACGACGTTGCCGCGCCGATCGGCCCCTGCTCCGCGCCCGGAGCGCGCGGGGGAGGAGGGGGCGGATCGACGGCGAGAGGAACGTGCCTTTTTCACGGCGGTCGAGCTTACGGCAACGGCCAGGTCGGGCGCATCGCCCCGCGGGGTGGGCTCGTACCTTTGCAGGCCGGGTTGGTCGTGCGAGAGTCCCCCCGCATGCTCGGCGACGCCGTCGAGAGGACGAAGAACGAAGAGCGAGACCGGCCGGTGTGGCTCGATCGCGCTTGCGTGGTCGTTCCGGCCTACGACGCCGAGGCCTCGATCGCCGGCGTGGTCCGCGGCCTCCGCGAGGCGATCCCGGAGCTCGCCGATGCCGTCTTCGTCGTGGACGACGGCTCGCGGGACGGCACGGCGCGCATCGCCCGCGACCTCGGTTGCGTGGTCGTCTCGAGCGACCCGACCGGAGCCTCGCGCAACCGTGGAAAGGGCGCCGCCCTCCGCGCGGGGTTCGAGGCCGCGCGCGCTCGCGGCATGACCGTGGCGCTGACCGTGGACGCCGACGGTCAGCACCCTCCCGAGGAGGCGCGGCGGCTCCTCTTCGAGGCGCCGAACGAGCAGTCGCTCGTCCTCGGCGTCCGAGACCTCGTGCGCGACGGCGCCCCGCGCAAGAACCAGCTCTCCAACGGGTTCTCGAACTGGGTCTTGTCGGGCTTCGCGGGCAGAGCGCTCGCCGACACGCAATGCGGGCTTCGCCGGTACCCGCTCGACGCGACGCTGGCCCTCGGCGCACGCGCGACCGGCTACGACTTCGAGGCGGAGGTGTTGCTCCGCGCCGTCTTCTCCGGGGTCGAGATCGTGGAGCTGCCCGTCCGCGTCCTCTACCCCGAAGACCGGCGCACGCACTTCCGCGTGTCGCGCGACCCTTGGCTCATCGTACGGACGGTCCTTCGCACCGTCGGCGAGCATTGGCTGTCGCGAGCACGGCGGCGGGGCCGAGCGGATCGGGAGGCGAGCGGATGAGCGCGATCGCGCGCCGGGCGCTCGCGCTGGCTCGTGCGCATCGGAAGAAGCTCGTCGCGCTCGCCCTCGTCCTCGCTGCGCCGTTCGTGGCCCATGCGCTCGTCGGGCCTCTGACGCGGATCACGCCGCCCGCGTCGCCCACGCCGCGCTTCACCGCGACGGAGAAGGACGGCGTCCGGCGAACGCCGCGTGGATGGGCCGCCGTGCGCGGCGTCCGGCTCGTCTACCTCGCCGGCACACCGGAGGAGATCGGCGCGCAGCACACCGCCCTGCTCTACGATCGCATGGCCGAGGACGAGCGCGTCCTCTGGGACGGCTTCGCGGAGCTCGTGCCGTTCGCGCCCGCGCGCGCGCTCATGTTCGACATCGGGCGGATCCGGTATCGGAACGTCGCCGACGGCTTCCCGGACGCCCGGCGCCGGGAGCTCGCGGCGGAGGCCGCCGCGTTCGTGCCCGACCCGTACGCGGATCACATGCCGACGTACCAGCGCATGGTCATGCTCCATGCGCTCTACGACATCGCGCTCAGCTTCGAGCGCTCGCCGCTGCTCGGCTGCACGTCGTTCGGGCTCGGCCCCGAGGCGACCGCCGACGGGCACGCAATCTTCGCGCGGGCCTTCGACTTCGAGGCCGCGGACGTGTTCGACGAGGACAAGGTCGTCTTCCTCGTGCACGAGGACGGCAAGATCCCCTTCGCCAGCGTCGCGTGGCCGGGCTTCGTCGGCGTGGTCACCGGAATGAACGCCGAGGGCGTGGGCATGGCCGTGCACGGAGGTCGCGCGCGCGAGCCGAGCACGACGGGCGTCCCGGTCGCGTTCTCGATGCGCGAGGCGCTGTCGACCGCGCGCGACGCCGACGAGGCCGCCCGGATCCTCGCGAGCCTGCCCGTGATGGTCTCGCACATCGTCTTCATCGGAGACGCGAAGGGGCGATTTTTCGTCGTGGAGCGAGCGCCCGGCGTCCCGGCCCACGTCCGCAGCTCGTTCACGCACCCGGACAAGCCCTCCGTGACGAACCACTTCGAAGGTCCGCTCGCGGGCGATCCGCGCGACGAGCAGGTCCGTCGATCGACGACGACGCTCGCGCGGCGCGCGCGCATCGACGAGCTGCTCGGCGCCGTCGCGCCCAAGAGCGCGACCGTGGAACGCGCGCTCGCGATCCTCCGCGACCACGGCTGCGCCGGCGAGCCGTGCCCGCTCGGCGATCGCCGCGCCATCGACGCGTTCATCGCGACCCACGGCGTCGTGGCCGATCTCACCGCACGCACCCTCTGGGTGTCCGAAGGCCCTCGGCTCTCGGGCCGCTTCGTGAAGGTCGACCCGGCGACGCTCGTCCGACGTAGCGATGGCCAGCCACCGGACGTCCCCTCCGAGTCGCTCGAGACCCTCCCCGCGGACGACGCCCTCCACGACGGGCGCTATGCCGAGGGCCGCGCTCGCGCCGGCGGTCCCCTCCTCCGTCCGGCTCGTCGATGAGCCCGCCGCGCCCGCGTCTCACGGCTTGCTCGCGCCGCGCGGCGTCCGTATGCAGCGAAAAGAGAGCGGTCGGAACATGAGACCTCGCCTTGCCTTCTCCTTGCTCGTCGCCGCGATCCCGGCGCTCGTCCTCGCAGGCGCACCGAGCTCTGCCGTAGCGGACGAGCCTGCCGACGCGGGCGCGCCGGCCCGCGAGAAGCTCGAAGGCCCGAGCCTCGACGCGCTGCTCGCCGACGTGGCGCGTGCACGCAAGGACGTGAAGACGCTCCGCGCCTCCTTCACGCAAGAGCGCCGCATCGCGCTGCTCGCGACCAGCATCAAATCGCGCGGCGAGCTCACGTGCGCGACGCCGGATCGCCTGCGCTGGGATCTCGCGCCGCCCGACGACGTCGTCTACTTCGTCGGCCCCGAGGGGCTCTCCTACAGGACGAAGAGCTCGTCGGCCACGCTGCCGGCGAGCGGCGCCGGCGTCGCTCGCGCGCTCGGCGACCTCCGCGCGCTGCTCACCGGCGACCTCGCGTCGCTCCGCGACAGGTACGAGCTCGAGGGCGCGCGCGGACCGGACGGCGTCGAGATCCGCGGCACGGCGAAGGACAAGAAGGCGAGCGTTCGTGCGTTCACGCTCGTCCTCGATCGTGGGCTCGTCCGTCCCGTCCGGGCGCGCCTGCTCGAAGGCAAGAACGACAGCATCGATCTCGTGTTCTCGAACGTCGTCGTGAACGGCCCCGTCGACCCGGCGCGGATGCGTCCGTGACGAGGTGCGGCCTTTCCGGCTCACGAAACTTGGCCCGGTCCGTGGGACGGGATCATCCTGCAGGCGCCATGGGCGAAGCAGCGAAGAAAGAGTCCACGGAAGCGCAGCCGAGGCACCCCGAGCGCCGTCGTCACCGCGTCTACGTCACCCGGAACACGGAGTACCACTTCCGTGACGGCTTCTGCATCGCAGTCCGTGACCGCCGATCGGGCGATTTTCTGCCCGGGCATCTCGCGATCAAGCGACGCCTGCATGGCGGCCTCAAGTTCTTCCCCAACGGGGCGATCGTCCCCAACCCGGGGGATCCGAGGCCTGGTGAGGCGCTCTATTTCGCCGCGGACGGGCGCGATCTCGTGACCAGCCCGCTCGAGCGCGTCGAGCGGCCGCCGAAGGCGGTGGTCGAGGCCTACCCCGAGCCGCCGCAGACGCCCGGCGCCGGCCCCACCTGACCGAGCACGGTCCGAGACGCTCCCGAGCGTAGCGCTCGGCTGCCCGGGCGGGTTAGGCTTCGCCCGTGCTCGCCGTTCCCCCACGCTCCGAGCTCCGGGCGCGTCCCCTCCAGACGAAGCGCCTTCATCTCTACCCGCTGGACGCGACGGACACCCGCGATCTCTGGGCAGCCATCGAGAGCTCCCGTCCCCAGCTCGAGCCGTGGCTGCCGTGGGTTCCGTTCAACGTCGATCTCGAGTCGAGCGGCCGTTACGCCGAAGCGAGCGCCTCCGACTGGGACGCCGCACGTGCGACGCGGTTCGCGATTCGCGACCGCGCCTCGCACCGCTTCCTCGGCGTGATCGGCCTCGAGTCGTTCGCGCACCTGCACGAGAGCGTCGAGCTCGGCTACTGGCTGCGCACCGACGCATGGGGCAAGGGCCTGATGACGGAGGCCGGGCACGGAGTGCTCGACTGGGCGTTCGGCTGCATCAACGCGCATCGCGTGCGCGTCGCGGCAGCGACGGACAACCACGCCTCGCTCCAGGTGATCGCGCGCCTCGGCTTCCGCTTCGAGGGGATCGCGCGTCAGGCCGAGCGCTGCAACGGCCGGTGGCTCGACCACGCCGTGTTCGCGCTGCTGGCGACCGATCCGCGCCCGCGCCCGACCTGAGCGATTCCTCGGCGGCGCTCACGCGCGATGCGCGTCGACGAGGGCGCGCACGCGCGGCAGCCCGTCGACGGTCTGCGCGCCGTACCAGCAGAGATCCTTGCCGCTCGTCCGCACGATGGCGCCTCGCTCGGCGGCCGGGATGGCGAGCCCGCGGAACACCTTGGCGTCCTCGTCGGTGAACGGGTGCGGCTCGTCGGGGAGGATGACGAGCTCGGGCGCGCGCGACGTCACCTCCTCGAGGGTCACGCGCGGATAGCGCGTGTCGCGTCCGGCCACCTCCTCGGGCGGGAGGGGCTTTGCGCCGGCGACGTCGGCGGCGAGCGGGTAGCGTCGCTCGCGATCGGCGAAGACGTTCTGCGCGCCGGCGAGATCGAGCACGTCGCTGATGAACGTCGCGCCGTTGATCGTCATGAGCGGGTCCATCCAGATCGGACAGAACGTCCGCACCGGCGTCCGCGTCTTTCGGACCTCCTCGGCCTCGCGGATGACGTCGTAGCCGCGCTTGAGGAGCGCGCGGACGGCGGCGTCGGCCTCGACCCGGAAGATGCGCGCGAGGCGGGCGAGGTGCGCGATCCCGTCGGCGGCGCGCTTGGGGAAGCAGACGAAGACCTTCACGCCCGCCTGCGCGAGCTTCTCGAGGTCCTTCTTCGTGTTCTCTTCCTGGTTCGCGATGACGAGATCGGGCGACAGGTCGAGGATGTCCTGCACGCGCGGGTTCTTCGTCCCGCCGACGCTCGGCACCTTGGCTACGACGTCGGCCGGCGCCTCGCAGTAGTCCGTGCGTCCGACGAGGGCGCCCGCGCAGCCGAGCGACGCCACGTTGAAGGTGTCGCTGGGCACGAGGGACACGACCCGCCTCGGAGCCGCGCCGAACGTGAGCTGGCGCTTCATGTCGTCGGTGACTTTGAGGATCATTCGTACTCCTCGGGCGGCGGCGGACCCGGCGGACCTCCGTCGGCGTGCGGTCCGATGCGCACGGCGCAGTCGGCCCACACGACGTCGGTGCAGCGCCGCGGGCTCGACGCGACGCAGTCGATGACCTTCTCCGCTTCCCCCTCCACGACGCGGTCGATGATGAACTCGCAGCCACGCTCGCACTCGTGCGCCGTGCACTGGCGTGACGCCTTCTGCTCGCACGTCCGTCGGCAGCCTTCGATGGGCTTGTTGGCGGGCTCGACCGCACGGCACGCCACGGCCGCCGAGGCGACCGCGAGCGCGACCACGAGCGCAGGCGTGGGGCTGCCGCCCGGCCCATGACGGACGACGGAGGACCACGGACCGATCACGCGGACGTCTTTACCTTTCGAGCGTCACGAACTCCACACCTTCCGTCTCGCCGGCCCGGCGTTCGACCTCGCGCCAGCCGGACCGGTCGAGGTGGAAGAAGGCGTCGCCCTCGACCTGGCGATGGATCTCGGTCAGGAAGATGCGCGTCGCGAGCGGCAGGGCGGCCTCGTAGATCGCCGCGCCGCCGATGATCCGCGGCTCGTCGTCCGTCGTGCGGGCGAGCGCGATCGCCTCCTCGAGGCTGCGCGCCCTCTCGCAGCCCTCGAAGGCGTCGGTGCTGCGGCTGACGACGATGTTGCGGCGGCCGGGCAGCGGCTTGCCGATCGACGCGTGTGTCTTCCGTCCCATGATGACGGCGTGGCCCATCGTCACGGCCTTGAAGTGCCGCATGTCCTCGGGGATGCGCCACGGCAGCCCGCCTTCCTTCCCGATCACGCCGCCGTCGGCGATCGCCACGACGAGCGCCAGCGGCGCGCGCTCGTTCCTCGCCTCTCCGCCGGGCGAGCTCGCCCCGGTCATACGCTGACCTCGGCGGGGATGTGCGGGTGCGGATCGTAGCCTTCGATGACGAAGTCCTCGTACTGGAACGCGAACAGATCGCGGCGATCGTTCACGATCCGCAACCTCGGAAGCTTCCGCGGCGTGCGCCCGAGCTGCAGCTTCGCCTGCTCGATGTGGTTCTTGTAGAGGTGCGCGTCGCCGAGCGTGTGGACGAACTCCCCGGGGCGGAGGTTCGTCACGTGGGCGATCATCGTCGTGAGCAGTGCGTAGCTCGCGATGTTGAAGGGCACGCCCAAGAACACGTCAGCGCTCCGTTGGTAGAGCTGACACGAGAGCTCGCCGTCCTGCACGTAGAACTGGAAGAGCGTGTGGCACGGAGGCAGCGCGACCTGGTCGACCTCCTTCGGGTTCCAGCCCGTGACGATGAGGCGCCGACTGCTCGGGTTCTCCACGATGTCGCGCAGGACCCGCTTGATCTGATCGACCCCGTCCCGCTCGTACGTGCCGTCCGGCCGCCGCGTCGCGCCGAAGTTCCGCCACTGGTGCCCGTAGATCGGGCCGAGCTCACCCTCCGGACGGCCGAAGCGCGCGGTCTGCTCCGCGGTGGCCCACTCGTTCCAGATCCGGACCCCGACCTCCTGGAGCGATTTCACGTTGGTCTCGCCGCGGAGGAACCACAACAGCTCGTGGATGATGGATTTGACGTGCAGCTTCTTCGTCGTGAGCAGCGGGAACCCCTCGCGCAGGTCGAAGCGCATCTGATGCCCGAAGATCCCGCGCGTACCGGTACCCGTGCGGTCCTCGCGGTCCTTGCCGCGCTCGAGGATGAGCCGAAGGAGGTCGAGGTACTGCTGCATGGGAAGGGCCGTACCACGTGGGGTCGTGGAAGTCGACGCACGCCCCCCCGGCAGTGAACGATCCCCGTCCAGCTCTCGCCCGATCGCGACAGCCAGCGCCCGTTCCCGTTTTCGTCCCCGAAATCGCGGTCCGAAGATCCGGGAGTCAGGCGCTCACCACCTCGAGCACGCCGAGGTCGAGCAGCGCGTGCAGCCGCGCGAGCGCCTCTGCGTCGGGCATCCCGGTGAGCGCGGCGACGGTCGCCGCGTCGGAGACGCCGTCGATGTGCCCGAGCACCATCGAGGTCCGCGCGTCGATGTGCTTCGACTGCCGCTCGAGCTCCGCGATGCGGAGTCGGAGGACGCTCGACGGGTTGAGCCGGGTCGAGTTCGGCTGGAGCCGCTCGCGGCATCGCTCGGCGACGAGCTTCGCGAGCGCGTGCTCGGGATCGCGCTCGAGGACGCGCTCCGCGAGGACGAGCGCCTCGGGGAAGTCGCTCGCGAGGTAGCGGCCGTACATCTCGCGACCGATCGTCTCGGTGTCGTCGAGATCGATGGTGTCCTCCGTCGCGAGGGAGTCCGTCTCCTCGCCAGGCGGCGTCGGAATGGTGACGCGCTCGGCGGGAGGGAGGTCTTCTTCGTCGTCCTCCGCGAGCTCGAGCGTAGGCGCGGCGGCGCTCGTTCCGGGCGTGTCGCGTCCGACCTCGGCGACGCGCTCTTCGACGATGCGCGCATACGACGACGGATCGAACGGCGGCGCGACCGTCTCCTTCGTCGATTCTGCCTCGATCTCGCGAGCGAGCTCCTGAGGATCGAAATCCGGAATGAGTGTCCGCTTCAAACGAGGCTTGCCGATGTTGCTTCGCCTACGCCTCACCGCCCACCTCTTCACCCCCGAGCACTCCTGCCCTCGGCGGCAACGGCGGGCCCATTACCACAGAGGTTTCTTGCCATCGAGTGGCAGCAGCGGGTTGGGGGAGAAAAATTCAGGCCTCCGGTCTCAGGCCTCAGGCCTCGGCGATCCCTGGCGAAATCACGAACCAATTCGGGGACGTCGGGACCGTGGCGCGCAAACTTGGCGTGCTCGCCGCGCGGCAGATTATCCCGAATGATTGTGTGAAAGCCGTACCGCACCTGCTCGATTCGATGCGCGGCCTTCTCCATCCGAGAGATGTGGGCTGCTCGAATTGGCAAGGAGTGGGCTGCGGCCTGTCGAGCTGAGGACCGAGAACTGAGGCCTGAAGCCTGAGGCCTCATGTGAGGCCTGAGGCCTGAGGCCTGAGGTCTGACTACCGCAACGCCATCAGCGACACGACGGCCCACCCGCCTTTCTGGATCACGAGCTCCTGCGACCGCTGCCAGCCGCGCGCGTCGAGGAGGACGCGGTGACGGCCGGGGGGTACGCGCACGCGGGCGATCGCGATGCGCGCGGGGAGCGTCTCCCAGCTCCGGGTGTCCGGCGTGTCGAGCGCCGTGAGGGTCGCCTGCGCGGCGAGCGACGCGAGCAGACCGCCGACGCTGTCCTTTCCGGCGGCCGCCTGGATGCCCTGGCCGACGGCGAAGCGAGCGATCATTCGCGTGATCGCGCTGACGATGATCTTGCCCTCGATCTTCTTCCACTCGGCGCGCACCTCGCGATCGACGTCGACCGCCTCCTCGAGCTGCACGTAGCGATCATCGAGGCGCACCGTCGGAACGGCGTACTTGCCCTTCGCCGGGGCGAGCGTCGGGAAGTTGATCCACGTGACGAGCCCCTGCAAAGCGAGCTTGTTGGCGGCCACGCGATCCGCGGGGCTGATGGCATCGGCGTAGAGCGTGAGCGCGAGGCCGATGGGGATGCGCTCGCCGATCTTGTGCGGCACGCGCCCGTAGCCGACGACGAAGAGGATCTCGCCGTCGTCCGGGTTCACCGACGCGGGCTCCTTCTCGAGGAGAGCCTTGATGCGGGGGCTGCGGTACGAGCCCTGGGCGGCGAGGCGCGCGACGGGCCCCTCGATCGCACGGAAACCGGCGAACTGGAGCGCCTCGTCGTAGTAGCGGAGCGCCTCGTCCGTCTCGTTGCTCTTCTCGAACGTGAACCCCGCGAGCAGGCTGCCGAGGCCGAGCACCGGGTTGTCCGGCTGCTTCAGCGTGTCCCGGTAGTACCGGTGGATCACGCTGAGCCTCCGTGCCTCGACGCGCGCGCCGTTGAGGTCGCCCTGCTCGAGGTAGTTCAGCATGTCGAGCGTGTTGATCATCAGCTTCTCGTACGGGGGAGCCCGGTACTTCCCCGACGAGCCGCTGAAGACGTACTCGCCGATCGAGTCGCCCGCGTTGTGGGCGAGATCGAGCATGTCGATCGCCTTGTCGGCCGCCTCGAAGTCCTGCTTCGAGAGGTCGAAGCGCGCGAGGCTCTGCTGGATGCTGCCGCGGTCGAGGACGAGCAGGGCGTTGTCGCCCATGATGTCCTTCGGCAGCTCCTTGTCACTGCCGACGTCCATCTCCTCGTTGAGGGCCTTGATCGCCCCCTTGGCGTCGCCCGCGTCGAGCGCGGTGCGCATCTTCAGCGTGCGCGCCTCGTGACCGCCGCAGCCCACGAGCCACGGAGCGATGACGAGCGCGGCGGCCGAAGCCACGCGAACGAGCACGTCCCTCACGGCGGCCTCGTACTACTTGATGGCCTTGGTGATCTCGCTCTTCGCCTGGAACCGGATCTCGCTGGTCTCGACGTCGATGACCTGCATGTAGAGGAAGTACTGCACGCGGCGCATGTCCTCGCTGCGCTCGTCGTTGCCGGAGACCTTCCCGGTGATGAAGTACTTCGCGCCGAGCTGCTTGCCGTACTTCGCGGCGTTCGCCGGGTTGAAGACCGCGTTCTGCTGGCCCTCGACCTCGCGGATCATCTCGGCCTGGCGCTCGCGCGACACGACGCGGACCACGTTCGACTCGAGCAGCCACGTCTCGGCCTCGCTCAGGATGGTGTCGAGCGCCGACTCGATGTGCTCGCTCGTCGTGTTCTGGAAGGGGAAGATGGCGACGACGGGCTGGGGGTTCGTCGTGCGCCACTCGTTCATGACGGGCGAGACGCGCAGCTTGTTGAGGGTGTCGCGCAGCGCTCGTTTCAGGTCCTCCTTGTCGAGGCCGGTCGAGAGGGCATGCGCATCGACGCTCGGATCGTCCGCGCCGCGAATGACCTCCTTGCCACATCCGGTGACGAGGAGCGGCAGGCCTAGAGCGAGCACGGCACCGAGCGAACGAGTCGAGAGGAAGCGAAGCGGCATGAGGAGCTCCTTGTGACGAATCGCGAGCGGCATCGTAACCGAACGAGCCGCCCCCAAAGCAGCTCGCCGGATGACGCTCCGTTCGACGGCCGGATGCGCGCGCCGATTCGCCCCTTCCGACGTCACGTCATTTCTTCGAGATATCCACGAGGTAGACGGCTGTGCTTGCCGTCCTTCGCATCCCGACGGCCCGGATTTCAGAATCGAAACGCCGCGTCAGAGCCGGCGGATCGCGGCCTCGATCGCCTCTTCGAGCGTCGCACGATCCTGCGCGCCGTCGAATCGGCGCTCGTCGATCCAAATCGTCGGCAAGCCGGTGCCCTTCACGGCCCGGAACGTCTCCCGGTCCTTGTCGATCCGAGCCTGCGTCGCGGGGTCGTCGACGCACGCGCGGAAGCGCTCGAGGTCGAGCCCCTGCTGCACGGCGAGCTTCTCGCAGCCCTCCTTCGAGAGGTCCTCGGCTGCGAACAGCGCGTCGGCCATCTCGTCTCCCTTGCCGAGGAGCTCGGCGCAGCAGCCGGCGCGCGCCGCGTCCATCGCGTGGGGGTGGATCCGGAGCGGGACGTGCTTTCGCGCGACGCGCACCTTGTCCTTGTACTTCTCGAGCAGAGGCGCCAGCTCGGCGTGCGTCATGCGGCAGAAGGGGCACTCGAAGTCGACGAAGTCGACGATCGTCACCTTGCCTCGGCCGGTGCGGCGCATCTCCTCGACGATCGCATCGGGCACTCCGTCCGGGATGGCTCGCATCTGGAGCCCGATCGCGAACGGGACCCCGATCGAGGCGACGAGGCCGAGCGCCGCCGCGGCCGGGACGGCACGCCCCGCGGGCGGGTCCCAGCCCTTGCGCCACCGCGCGATGGACAGGCCTGCGAGCACGACGGCCGCGCCGTCGACGATGACGCAGAACGGACAGACCGTGCCCATCACCGCCTGCACGCCGAGGAGGACCGCGGCGAAGAGCCCGCCGATCGTCGCGAGCGTCGCCTGCGTCGAGCGGGCGTGCCTCCCCGGGACGAGCGCCGCGAGGCCGATCCCGAACATGCCGACGAGGCCGATCGCCGGCAGCGGGATGCCGAGCGGCCGCGCGAAGACCGTGGCCCTCACCTTCGCGCAGCCGCCGCCTGCCGCGCAGAACACCGGCGCGGGGCGCACGTAGTCGACGAGCAGAATCGCGCTCGCGACGAGCGCGGCCGCGGTCAGAAGCACCGTGAGCCAGAGCCAGACGTTCTTCCGCATGCCGTCTCCCGTGGAGGTCCTCGTCATTCTAGGGGCGAATTCCGTGCGTTATTCCCGGGGCCGGCCGCCGCTCGCGCTGGCGAGCGCCGTCCGCGGCCTCGGCTCGGAGGCGGGAGTTTTGCTCGCGCCGTGCGCTTGTCCAACTATTCCGGCGACGCGCCGAGGGATATCGCGTAAGTAGGTCGCATGCGCAGGGCTCTACCGTCCCGCTCCGCCGTGCTCGACGTGCTGGAAGCCGAAGACAGGCCGGTCCACGCGCGCGAGCTGGCCGAGAGGCTGGGCGTCGGGCCCGAGAGCTACCAGGGCCTGCTCCGCCTGCTGGACGACCTCGTCTTCGACGGCGTCCTCGTCGCGCGCGGGCAGCGCTTCAAGCTGGACAAGAAGCGCGGCGCGGTGCGTGCGCGCGAACGGCGCGAGGGCCTGCTCACGGTCAACCCGCGCGGCTTCGGCTTCGTGGCGAGCCCCACCGCGACCGGAGACGACGTCTTCGTCAATGCCGACTCCCTCGGCGGCGCGATGCACGGCGACACCGTGGTGGTCGAGATCACGGCCCGCGGCGCCCGCGGCGCGGAGGGCCGCGTCGTCGAGGTGCTGAAGCGCGGCTCGACCCGCGTGTCCGGCATCCTCCGTCGCCGCGGCAAGAGCGCGTGGGTCGAGCTCGACGATCCACGCCTGCGCGGACCGGTCGTCCTCACGAGGGACATCGACGTCCGCGGCCCCGACGGCAACAGCGGCGTCGACGGTCAGGTCGTCGTGGCCGAGATCACGCGCTTCCCCGAAGAGCCCGGCGAGAACCCGGAGGGCAAGCTCATCGCGATCCTCGGGCGCCCGGGCGAGCTCTCCGTCGAGGTGAACAAGGTCCTCATCCTCGAGAAGATCGAGGAGGTCCACTCGGCGGAGGCGATCGCCGAGGCGGAGGCCTACGGCAGCGAGGTGCCCGGGGAGCTCTTGCTCGAGCGCGAGGACCTCACGCATCTGCCGCTGCCCACGATCGATCCGGAGGACGCGCGCGATCACGACGACGCCATCTGGGTCGAGCGCACCGAACGCGGCGGCTACGAGCTCTGGGTCGCGATCGCCGACGTCAGCTCCTACGTACGCCCCGGGACGAAGCTCGACGAGGAGGCACGTGCGCGAGGCTGCAGCATCTACCTGCCCGATCGCGCGATCCCGATGCTCCCGCGCGCGCTCTCCTCGAACCTGTGCTCGCTCCTTCCGGACGTGACGCGCCTCTGCCTCTGCGTGCACGCCGTGCTCGACGCGAAGGGCAAGGTGGAGCGCTCGCGCCTCGTCCGTGGCTACATGAAGAGCCAGGCGAAGCTCACCTATGGCGGCGTCGCGCGCGCGCTCGGGTTCACGAGCACGCCGCCGCGCGACCCCAAGGCCGAGGAGCTGGTCGACGGCCTACGCGTCGCCTACGAGCTCTCCCGCATCCTCCGCTCGCGCCGGATGAAGCGCGGCGCGCTCGATTTCGATTTGCCGGAGCCGGTCGTGAAGCTCGACGACGAGGGCAACCCGGCGAGCGTCACGAAGCGCGCGAACGACCCCGGCGTCAAGAAGGCCTACCAGCTCATCGAGGAGCTGATGATCTTCGCGAACGAGATCGTCGCGCGCTGGCTCCTCGAGCGCGAGCTGCCCGGTGTCTTCCGCGTCCACCTGCCGCCGGATCCGAAGAAGCTCGAGCGGCTCGCCGCGATGTGTGAAGCCCTCGGCATCGATCTCGACATCGAGGAGACGCAGACACCGAAGGGCCTCCAGGGCGTCCTCAAGGAGTTCGCGCAGCACCCGAACGCGCAGGTGCTGAACAGCCTCCTGCTCCGATCGATGAAGCAGGCGACGTACGACGTCGCCAACCTCGGCCACTTCGGGCTCGCGTCGGAGGCGTACCTGCACTTCACCTCGCCGATCCGGCGCTACCCCGACCTCGTCGTCCACCGCATCGTCCACGCGGCGCTCGAACGCGACGAGCGTGCTCGGAAGAAGGCGCTCGGACGCACCGCGAAGCCGGAGCAGCTCCAGGAAGCGGCGCTCCAATCGTCGGCGGCCGAGCGCCGCGCGATGGAGGTCGAGCGCGAGATCCTCGACGTGTACCGCTGCTTCTACATGCTCGATCACATCGGCGAGCGCTTCGAAGGCACCGTCTCGGCGTTCGTCGGCAGCGGAGCCTTCGTGACGCTCGACGAGCCCTTCGTCGACGTGCTCGTGAAGGTGGAGGATCTCGGGCCCGACTACGTCATCGACGACGACGGGCTCATGGCGACGAGCGCGCGCAGCGGCGACGCGATCCGCCTCGGCGATCCCATCCTGGTGGAGATCATCGACGTCGCGATCCTGCGCCGCCAGGTGCAGGCGCGTCGCGTGCGCGGACAATACGAGGATCTTCGCTCGCGCTTCTCTCCGGGCCGCCGCGGACGCGGGCGCGCCGCCGAGCACGCCGAGCGCAGCGCCGCGAAGAGCGCGCGGCGAGAACGAGACGCGCGGTCGAAGCGCGCCGTCGCGAAGGCCGAGCGACGGGAGCGGACGGCAGGTCGCAAGGCGCGCGCCGGCCGCGGAGCTGCCAGCTCCACGCGCCGGTCGAAGGGCGGCCGCAAGAAGAAGTGAAGTCCGCGGCTCGGCGGAACGCCGGACGACGATCCCGCCGAGCCGAAGACCGGACGCCGAGCGCCACGCACGAACGGGCTCGCGAGCGCCGTCGCACGCGCGGGCCGCTCGTCACTCGGCGTCGTCGGGGAACGCCTTGACCGTCGGCGCGTCGGAGGGGATCGGCGGCGGCACCGCGTCCTTCGTCGGCGCGAACGTGGGGATGGCGCCGGTGCAGAGATGCTCGAGCGCGTCGAGCGCGCCGGCCGCGAGGAACGCGCGCGGTGACGCGCGGTCGGCGCTCTGCGGCTTCGTGTTCACCACGGGCCAATCCACCGGCGGCGGGATCAGCGTAGGTCGGCGCGATTCGTCGATGATCATGTTCCTCACCGCGGCCATGCAGGTTGGGGGCCACGGTCGGACGTCTACCTACATCAAGCGCTTGGCGGCGGGATCTTAAAAGAAGAAGCCTCACCCGAGGCTCGCCGGCATCGGCAGTTTCGGCCCACGAAAAGCAGCTTGCGGTGTGCCGCCCTCGGCCGGGTCGCCGGCCCGGCCGGCGTCGCACCGCACGAGACGTGGGGCGACGCCTCGTACGCCTCGCGGCGGCTCACCAGACGACGGGGGTCGGCGCCGGCCGCCGCTCCTTCGTGCCGTCGCCGATCTGCCCGAACGTGTTCGATCCCCAGCAGAGGAGCTGCCGGCTCTTCGTGAGGGCGCAGCCGTGAGCGGACGCCAGGCACAGCTCCTGGACGTCGGAGAGGGCCGTGACCTCGGAAGGCCGCTCGTCGGGGGTTCTCGTGCCGAGGCCGAGCTCTCCCTCGCCGTTCGATCCCCAGCAGCGGACCGATCCGTTCTCGAGCAGCGCACAGGTCGACGCCTCGCCGACCACGAGCTTCGCGACGCCGCTGACGTTCGGAACGGTGACGGGCTTCGGGTGCGGATTCATGTCCGGCTTCGTGCCGAGCTGTCCGGCGTCGTTCATCCCCCAGCACTGCACGGTCTTGCTCTTCGTGAGGATGCACGCGTGGCGATCGCCGGTCACGAGCTGGACCGCCCCTTTCACGCCGGGCTTCGAGAACGCGCCGCCGGGCGCCCAGTCGGACGCCCCCCAACAGGTGACGGCCCCCGCCTCGTCGAGCGCGCAGGCGTGCGTGAAGCCGACCGCGATCTGCTTGAACGTGCCTTTCGGAGGCGTGCCGATCGTCTTCTCGTCGGCGCCCCAGCACGTGATCCCGCGCGGGCTGCGTGCACACGCCATCGTGCCGCTCGCGACGAGCTCCTCCACGTCCTCTACGCCTTCGACGAGCGTGGGCTTCGCGTCTTCGAGCATCCGGCCGTCGTTCGCGAGGCGACCGGTGCCCCAACACTTCACCCTCTTGTCCTGAAGGAGCGCGCAGCCGAACTGCGCCGCGAGGGCGACCTTGCGCGCCTTCCCGACGCCGGGGACGGGCACGCGCTTCTCGCGCAGCTCGGCGCCACCGCCGGAGCCGAGCTCCCCTTCCTTGTCGCGGCCCCAACAGTGGACGCGATCGTCGGAGTCGATCGCGCACGTGCTGAAGTCTCCGCAGTCGACGTCTTTCGGCGGACCGGAAGGATCGGCGCTCGGAGATTCTCTGACCTCTCCACTGGACGAAGGCTCCGGGTTGCGCGGGCTCGTCGGGTTCGACGTCGTCGCGGCGCCTCCGCCACACGCGACCGCGATCAGCGCGGCGGACGCGATACCTGCGAGCCGACCACGCATCATGGTGTAGAGCCCATGGTCATCGTCACCAAGCTACACGAAGCGTGCGCGCGAGGTCATCCGCTCCGGCGGGGAACTGCGCGCCCGGAGACGCTCCGTCAGCAGTAGGCTTCGAGGTCCTGTCGGAGGTTCGGATCCTCGTACCGCGAGAGCTCGTCGACCGCGCGAAGCAGCTCGGGCGCGTCTCCCTTCGGTACGTGGACGAGGAAGCGCACGTAGAGGTCGCCAGGGGTCCGGCCCTTGCGCGCGACGCCCTTTCCGCGGACCCGGAGCGTCGTCCCGCTGTTCGTCCCGGGAGGCACCTTGACGGAGACCGGCCCGTCGAACGTGGGCACCTTCACCTTCGCCCCCTTGACGGCCTCGCTCAGACGGATGGGCACCTCGATGTGCAGATCGTCGCCCTCTCGCTTGAAGAGAGGATGCGGCCTCACGTGGATGAGGAGGATGAGATCTCCGTTGGGGCCGCCGGTCAGCGACGGCGCCCCCTGCCCCGGGATGCGGACACGGCTGCCCTCGTCGGCGCCGGGCGGGATCCGAACCGTGACGGTCTCGCCCGAGCCCGGGCGGCGAAGCTGGAGCGTGGTGCCGCGAACCGCTGCGTCGAAGTCGATCGTGAGCTCCTGCTCGACGTCCTGCCCCTTCATCGGGCCGCGCCGACGAGCGCGGCCGAACAGATCGCCGAAATCACCGAAGGGGCCGACGCCGCCGAACAGATCCTCGAGGTTCACGTGACCTGCGCTGGTGCGGAACCCGTTGCCGGCCTGGCTCTGCCACGCCCGGTAAGCGCGCGCCCTCTCGGCATCGAAGCCCTCGCGAAGGGACTCCTCCCCGAACTCGTCATACAGCGCGCGCTTCTTCGGATCGCTCAGCGTCTCGTAGGCGCGGTTCACCGCCTTGAAGCGCGCCTCGGCCTCCTTGTTGCCCGGGTTCTTGTCAGGGTGGAGGTCGCGAGCGAGCTTCCGATACGCCTTCTTGATCGCATCGGCGTCGGCGTTCCTGGGGACGCCGAGGACCGAGTAGAAGTCGTCGGCCATGACGGGATCGAACCTAAATCCCGGCTGAGATCCATGCAACGCCCGTGCACGAACGCAAGAAGGCGCTTCTGCCCTCGGAAACGGGAGGAGGACCGAGCTCGAGGGCCGGGTCCGCGCCGGCTCGACGTCGGCTGATTCCTCGACCCCAGGCGTTCGGCCGACGCTCGACGCGCCTGCCGGAAAGAGGCGGCCGTCGGAGGGCGTTTGTTAGCATCGTCACATGGCCCTCTCTTCTGCACGCCGCCTGCGCGTGTGCGCCGCGAGCGCATGCTTCATCGCCGCGGCCGTCGCGCTCTCGTGCCGGCCGACGTCCTCGCCGCACGAGAGCAGGGAGGACGCGAAGCCCCCGCCGCCGGCCGTGTCCCAGCCGACCGATGCCGCCGCGAGCGCGACGGAGGAGCAGCTCGACGCTGCCGCACGAGCGATCGTCGAAGCGGTGCAGGACGGCGGAGCCGTGACGCCCAGCGATCCGATGGACCTCCACAAGGAGACGCAGGCGGAGCTCTTGGCGCTCTTCACCATCAAGGACTTCACGGAGGAGGAGAAGAAGCGGCTCCGTCCCGACGCCTTCCTCCGCTCGATGTTCGACGTGAAGGGCCCGGCGTGGGCCAATCAAGGCAACAAGGCCATCGCGCAGCACACGATCAGCAAGGAGAAGTGTCTCGAGGGTCTGAAGGACATCGTCATCCAGACGCCCGAGCAGCGCGAGAAATGCGGCGCCGAGAACATGGTGCCGGTCTGGGAGAAGGGCAAGGAGCCGACCTTCTGCATCGACGTGTTCGAGTTCCCGAACAAGGCGTGCGAGCTGCCGATGGTCTGGACGCAGCCGCCGCTCGCGAAGAAGGTCTGCGAGCTCCAAGGCAAACGCCTCTGCTCCGACCTCGAGTGGAACCTCGCCTGCCGCGGCGATCCGGAGGGCGGCCCCGACTGGCGCTACGCCTACGGCAACAAGCTCGATCTCGAGATCTGTCACACGAACCTGCGGCACCGCCAGCCGTGCGTCGTCCAGAACGCCAAGACGACGTGGAACACGTGCACGACGGACACGGAGCCGAGCGGATCCTTCCCGAAGTGCCGCTCGCGCTTCGGCGTCTTCGACCAACACGGCAACGTCGCCGAGGTCATGACCCGCCGCGAGGGCAACAAGGTCTTCACCCAGCTCAAAGGCAGCGCCTGGTTCTACGTCGAGCTGGCGAAGGAACCGAACGAGCCCGTCCCCGCGACGACGACGAACAAGAAGGGCGCCTACCCCGATCACTGCAACTTCGACCCGAGGTGGCACGTGGAGCCGCTCGAGACGGCGAAGCATGTGAACTATCACTTGGGGTTTCGGTGTTGTAAGTCGATTTGAGGTTCCGGTCCTCCGCCCGATCAGGCTCCAGGCTCCAGGCTCCAGCAGGTCCTCGCTCTCCGGCGCCCCACGCGCCGTCGTCGAACGGACCGAGCAAGACGTCCGAGACGCTCGAGGACGTCTCCGAGCTTCGGGGGTGATCCCGCTGAGGCCCGAGGTCTTTGCTCACTGGAGACTGGAGTCTGGAGACTGAAGTCACTCACCAGTCGAAGATCTCGTCCACCGGATTCCCCTTCCCTCGCAGCGCGATGCTGCGCGTCCTGTCCACGTCGATGGTTCGGACGCGCGAGAAGGCGTCGGTGTCTTCGTGGATGAAGTACGTCAGCCGGTTGACTCGGGGCGTGTCGGTGCCTCGCGTGACGTGCATCAGCGAGTAGCCGTACATGCGTTTGCCGTCGTAGGTCTGGCTCGTCAGATCGGCGCCGGAGGTGAAACGCACGATCGCGAGCTCGTGCGGCTCGGTCATCGGTGACGACATCGTCGTCATCGGCTTCGGGGTGGCGGCCGCGAGCATCGCGTCGAGCTGCTCGCGCCAGCGATCGAAGGAGTGTGCGGTGAGGGGCGTCTCGATGGAGCCCTTCGTCGTGAAGGCGCTCGCGGCGTCGAGCGGCTCGAAGCGCCACGCCGACGGAAGGCCCGGAGCGAGCTCCTCTTCCCAGGCGAGACGCCGGACCGGGTTCGCGACCTCGTTCTCCGCCGCGGCCTTCTGCGCACCGGGATCGAGCGAGAGGCGGTTCGGCAGGAGCACGTCGCCGGGCTGCAGGACCTCGAGGGCGTTGAAGTGGACGTGACCGAGCACGAGGGTGCGCGCGTGCGCGTTCTCGACGAAGCGGCGCAGGAGCTCGACGCCCGACATGAAGAACGCGGCGCCGTCCTTGTCGAGCGGGTCCGGGGCCATCCATTCCTGGAGGCCGTCGTGCAGGCAGCTGTCGCGCTCCTCGATCGACAGCGACCACTCCGGCTGCTTGCAGACGAGCGGCACGAGCTTGTCGCTGAGCAGATAGTTGATGGTGCTCTGCGCGATGCCGCGGAAGTCGAGCATCGGGTGGTAGTAGCCGTGGTCGACGCCCTTGTGTCCGCCGCGCGGGTCGTGGTGCATGAGGAGGACGACGTCCTCGCCGGCCGTCCTTCCGCGCGCGAGCTCGCGGTCGATCCACTCGAGCTGCGTCTTCGAGATCGCGCCGCCGTAGTTGACGATGTACATGCCCCAGCCCGTGCGGCGGTGCTGACGCAGGTCGTAGGAGTTCACCGAGACCCAGCGGTTCTTGCCGAACGTCCAGGACGCGTAGAGCGGCCCGTACGTCTTCTGCCACTGGTAGAAGCCGTCGTAGAGGACCATGTTGCGGTCCTTGCGCGGGACCTCCTCGAAGGCCGCGGCGAACGTGTCGCCGGGGCGCCGACGGAACGCGCCGGTGTGGATGTCGACGGGCAGCCCGCCGGGCGTGCCCGCCGTCTTCTCGAGGAACGCCTCGTACTCGCTCCACGAGAAGCCCGGCCAAGGGATGTTGTTCTGCTCGCCGACCACCTTCTCGAGGCTGTCGCCGAGCTTCGCGTCGACCTGTTGGACGAGGCTCGGGACGTGCCCGATCGCGGCGTAGCCGTCGTGGTTGCCCGCAGTGAGGAAGATGGGGATCTCGAGGCGCTTGAGGGCGTCGAGGATGCGTTTGGCCTCGTCCGCGTACGTGCGCGCGACGACGCGCTGTCGGATCGAGCCCGGCGACCCGCCGTTGTGCAGATCGCCGTTGAACGTGATGAACGCCGCCCTCTTCACGTCGGGGTCGTTGCTCGCGTTGACCCCGTCGACGAAGTCGTCGAGCTTGTCCGCGGTGATCGACTTGTACTCGAAGCCCGTCGAGACCTGCGTGTCCGTGACGTTGAGCACCGTGTACTCCTCGGGCTCGTCGTCGAACACGCGCACGGCGTTGTACTGGTACTCGTAGACGTTCGCGAAGAGCTTGCCGTCCTTCCGCACCTCGAAGCGCGCGTCGTAGAGGCCGGGCGGGACGTGCGCCATCTGCGCCTTGTCGAAGACGAAGCGGAGCGTGTGCCGCTTCTTGAGGACCGCGGGCATGTCCTCCGGCTCGGGGTTCTGGAGGACCTTCGACGGCACGATCCGGTAGACGCCCTCCTTCGGAGCCTGCTCCGTGCGCGCCTCCGCCGACGCGCGCGCGCGCTTCGAGACGAGGAAGAAGGCGATGTTCTTGCGGTCGTCCTCGTCGAACGTGACGCGCGACAGCGACGTGCCCGGCTCGGGGCTCAGCGACGGCCGGAGGTGCTCGTACGCGTTCGGCTCGAGGCGGAGCACGATGACGAGCTCGTCCTCGGGGTCGCTCTTCACGTACAGGTTCGGGTTCCCGATCGTCGGGTAAATCAGGCGATCGATCTGCGCGCGCCCGTCGATCGTCCACGGCATGATCTGCTCGTTTTCGATCGGGTCCGCGTAGAAGACGTTCGCGAGGTACGTCTCGTTCTTCTTGCTGAGGACCTCCCACGGCCGCTCGCGCAGGGCGGACTCCGAGACGCCCTCGGGCTCGCCGATCACGTCGCTTTCACGGGAGCGATCGCCAGAACGCCGGCCCTCGCCGTCCGACCCCGCGCCCTCGTCGGCGCATCCCACGAGGGCCGCTGCCATCGCCGCCACGATGACCAGCCATCGGACTCCGCTCACTCCCATGCCTACGATGTAAGCATGTGTCGGACCACCGCCGCTGCGAGCGATGCGCCCGAGATTCCATGGAAATTTCGTCGTGCGAGCGAAGACGGCGCGAAGCTGGATCGCCGCCGATCCCGCTCATCCTCCCATCTTGCGTAACTGGTTGCGCAATTCGCGTCAGGGGACGAGGAGCGTCGATCCGGTCGTCTTGCGGGCCTCGAGATCGCGATGGGCCTGCGCGGCTTCGCGGAGCGGATACGTCTGCGCGACGTGCACCTTCACGGAGCCGGACTCGATCGCCTCGAACAGCTCGCGCGCACGCCGAGCGAGCTCGCCGGGCTCGCGCACGTAGTCGTTCAGCACGGGCCGGGTGAGAAAGAGCGAACCGCTCTGCGCGAGCAGGCGAGGCTGGAAGGGCGGTACGTCGCCCGACGACTGCCCGAACGACACCATGAGCCCGCGCGGCCGGAGCGACGCGAGCGAGGCTTGGAACGTGTCGCGACCGACGGAGTCGTAGACGACGTCGACCTTGCGACCGCCCGTGAGCTCGTGGACGCGGAGCGCGACGTCTTCGCTCCGGTAGACGATGACGTGATCGCATCCGTTCGCGCGCGCGAGCGCGGCCTTCTCCGCGCTCCCCGTCGTCCCGATCACCGTCGCGCCGAGGTGCTTGGCCCACTGGCACAAGAGGAGCCCCACACCTCCGGCGGCGGCGTGGACGAGGATCGTCGGGTTCTGCTCCTTCACGCGGCCGATTTCGAGGAGGTAGTGCGCGGTCATCCCCTTGAGGAGAGCGGCCGCCGCGGTCCGATCGCCGATCGTGTCCGGCAGCTTCACGAGCACGTCCGCGACGACGTTGCGAGCCTCCGCGTACGCTCCCGTCGGCCCCGTCGCGTACGCGACGCGATCGCCGACGTCGAGCTCGGTCACGCCCTCGCCGACCGCCTCGACGACCCCCGCCGCCTCGGTCCCCGGGATCGCCGGAAGCGGCGTCGGGTAGAGGCCCGAGCGCCGATACGTGTCGATGAAGTTGAGCCCGATCGCCGTGTGCCGGACGCGGACCTCACCCGGTCCCGGCGGTGGCAGCTCGATCTCCTCCCACCGAAGCACTTCGGGACCGCCCGTCTCGTGCATGCGAATCGCGTGGACCATGACGAGCGAATCAACACCTGCGCGCGACGCGCAGCAAGACGCACGAAGCCGCGCTTGCGTGAGTCACCCGATCGCCGTCCTTCGGTGTGAGGTCCGCGAACGTCGTCACGCCGCATGGACCTGCTTCGTGCTCGTGACGAGCAGCTCCGACGCGGCGGAGAGCGCGTCGTCGGCACCCACGAGGGCGAGGACGTCGCCCTCGCCGATGCGCTCGTTCCCGCCGGGCATCATCACGACGCGGCCGTCGCGCACGATCGCGAGCACCGCCGCGCCCGTCTTCGCGCGCAGGTCGAGCTCGGCGAGCGTGCTGCCGATCGCCGGGCTCCCTTGCTCGATGCGAAAGAGGCTCGGCGCGCCGAGACCGGAGAGGATGTCCGCCGTCGCGTCGTCGCCGGAGTCCTTGCCGCCGTCGTGATGGTCGTGACCGCCGTGTCCTTTGCCCACGGCCAGCTTCGCCTTGATCGCGCGCATCACCGCCGCTCCACCGGCCTGCACCTCCACCTCGAACTGCTTCGCGTTGCGCCAGAACGCGATGGTCGCCGCCACGACGAGCACGACGAGCAAGAGCACGCCGATGCCCGGCGGAACGAACGACTCGACGGCGGTGATGGAGGCCGCGCCGACCGCGCTCAAGAGGCCGAGCTGCACGATGAGCGCGACGGGCCGCGCGGCGGCCTTGTCGACGCCCGCGACCGTGAGCCCGATCGCGCGCGTCAGACGCACCACGCCGAAGACGAACGGCAACGCGACGACCGCCGCCGCGGAGAGGACGATCGCCTCCGACTGGGAATCGCTCAGACCGAAGCGCGCCGCGGCCTCGGAGACGCCGCGGTCGTGCAGCATGGCGCCGCCGACGAGCAGCCCGACGAGAGCCGCCGCATCGAGGACGAGCAGGATGCCGAGCCGCCGCAGGCGCGCGCCCGTGCTCGCCGAGGTCGGCGCCGCCCGCACGCGCTCGAGCCACGCGCTGTACAGCGCGACGAACGAAGTGAACTTGCGCGGGAGCTTGTCCTCGATGATCTGCGACGTGCGCGCCGACCCGCGGATCAGCGTGGGCGTCGTCAGCGTCGTGACCGCCGAGACGGCGACCGCCACCGGGAACAGGAACGGGCGCGTCGCGTTCAGCGTCAAGCCGAGGCTGGCGATGATGAACGAGAACTCGCCGATCTGGGCGAGGCTCAGGCCCGACTGCAGGGACGTCCGCAGCCCGCACCCGGTCACGATGCCGCCGAGCGAGACGCCCACGAACTTGCCTGCGATGACGACGACCGACAGGACGACGACCGCGAGCCAGTTGTCGAGCACGAGGCGCGGGTCGATCAGCATGCCGACGGAGACGAAGAAGATGGCCGCGAACATGTCGCGCACCGACACGATGTGGTGCTCGACCGTGTGCCCCTCGCCCGACTCGGAGATCAGCATGCCGGCGACGAACGCGCCGAGCGCGACCGAGTAGTGCATGACCGCGCACGCATGCGCGAAGGCGAAGCACACGCCGATGCTCGCGACGACCGTCGTCTCCGCTCGACCGATCCGCACGACGTAGCGCATCAGCCTCGGCACGAGGAGGAGGCCGATGACGACCATGCCGAGGAGGAAGGCCACCAGCTTGCCCGTCGTGACGGCGAGCGTCTTGGCGTCGAGACCCGCACCGCTCGACACCGTCGTCATCGTCGCCAGGAGCAGGATGGCGATGATGTCCTCGACGATGAGCACGCCGTAGACGATCTCGCGGAGGCGCGGCGCGACCTGCGTCTCCTCGAAGACCTTCGCGATGATCGTCGTGCTCGATATCGAGATCGCGGCTCCCGCGAAGACGCTCTCGAGCTGCGTCCACCCGAACATCCTGCCCACGAGGACGCCGGCGCAGATCATCATCGCGACCTGTATGACCGCGATCACCCCCGCCGTCGGCGCCACACGGACGAGCTTGGCGATGTTCAGCTCGAGCCCGATCGCGAACATCAGCAGGATGACGCCGAGCTCGGAGAGCGTCTGGACGGTGGCCGGATCCGCGTTCAGCGGCAGCGGCAGGTGCGGCCCGACGACGAGGCCCGCGATGATGTACCCGAGCACGACCGGCTGCCGGAGCTTCTGGAAGACGACCGTCGTGATCGCTGCGACCCCGAGGACGATCGCGAGCGTTTTCAAGAACTCGTGCGCGTCGTGCATCGCCACGAGTGAAAAGCAACGGCCCGGTCGGCTCAACCTCGAAGTGCACCCTTCTCACGGCATCGGGCCGCACCGTCGATGCAAAATGCAACTCCGCGTCGGACGCGACCGACATCCGTCTCGCGGTACGTTTTCGGTGATGGCCTCGCTCACGCACATCGCGCTCCACGTCCAAGACCTCGACGCGTGCGAGGCCTTCTACCGTGACTTCTGCGGGCTCCGGACGGTGCACGAGCGTGCCGACGCGAAAGGACGCGTCGTCTGGCTCGCCGAGCCGGGACGCGAGCACGAGCTCATCATCGTGCTCGTCCCGAGAGGCCGTGTCCGCGAACAGGCATCCGACGACTACGGCCACATCGGCTTCGCGCTCGAGAGCCGAGCGGCGGTCGACGAGATCGCCGCGCGCGCGAAGGCCGCCGGACGACTCGTGTGGCCGCCACGCGAAGAGCCCTACCCCGTGGGCTACTACTGCGGCGTTCGCGACCCGAACGGCAACGTCGTCGAGTTCTCGTACGGACAGCCGCTCGGCCCGGGAGCGCCGGCGCGATAGCTCGCGGCGAACGACGCCTCACACCCGCTCGACGATCGCACGCGCCATCTGCTCGAGCGGCACCACCTCCGCCCCGAGTCCGGCCTCGGCGACCGCGCGCGGCATGCCGTAGACGACGCAGCTCGACTCCGACTGGACGAGGAGCTTGCCGCCGGCACGGTGGATGGCCTGCGCCCCGACGAGACCGTCCTTCCCCATGCCGGTCAAGACGACGCCGAGCACGGCCGGACCGAGCGCCTCGGCGGCGCTCTCGAAGAGGACGTCGACCGACGGCCGGTGCATCGAATGGTCCGGCGTCTCGTCGAGCACCGTCACGATCGCGGGCTCGGGCTCGTCGGTCCGAGCGCGGAGGATGCGCAGATGCGCGCCGGCGGGCGCGATGACCACGGAGCCCGGCTCGAGGCGCGCGCCGTCGAACGCCTCGGACACGTGCAGCGGGCAAGATGCGTCGAGCCGCGCCGCGAACGCCTCGGTGTAGCCGCGAGGCATGTGCACGACGGCCGCGATCGGCACCGGGAAGTCCTCCGGCAGCGCGGCGAGCACGTCGCCGAGGGCCGTGGGGCCGCCGGTCGACGCACCGATGACGACGAGCCGGATCCCGTGGGTCGTCTCGGGACGCGGCGCCGGCTGGACCTGCGACCGGAGACGCCTCGGCTCGACCGACCGCGCCGCCCAGACGACCTTGTCCACGAGCTCGTCGCTCATCTCGTAGAGCGCGTCGGTCGCGCGGGTCGTCGGCTTCTCGACGATGTCGAACGCGCCGGCCTCGAGCGCGAGGAGCCCGAGCCTGCTGTCCGCGTCGGTGGTGGTCACGACGACGACGCGCGGAGGAGAGCTCGTCTCCGCGAGCGCGCGAAGGACGCCGAGGCCGTCGAGCCCGGGCATCACGAGATCGAGCGTCACGACGTCGGGCCGGAGCTCGGAGATCTTCTCGAGCGCGTCGAGCCCGTCGCGCGCGTATCCGACGACCTCGAGCCGAGGGTCGCGCGAGAGCACCTCGCGCACGACCTTCCGCGCGAAGGCCGAGTCGTCGACGACGAGGACGCGATGACGCCGTTCGTCGGTCATGGCGAGAGCCCTGGCCTGGTCGTGTCGTCCTTCACGTAGAAGAAGGCGCCCCCGTGCTCCTCGCACCGGAGGACGGTGCCGAAGCGAAGAAGCGACTCGGACGCGCCGACGAGGAGGGCGCCGCCGGGGCGCAGGCGCGCGGTCAGGTTCGCCACGGCGCGCCGGACCAACTCGTCCCGGAAGTAGATGAGGACGTTGCGGCAGAGGATGAGATCCAGGTCGTGCAGGAGCGGATCGTCCGACGGGGTGAGAAGGCTCTCGCGCCGGAACTGGACCGCACGGACGATCTCGGGAGCCACCACGGCCGTGCCGTCGTGCCGGATCGTCAGCCATCGGTCGGCGAGGTAGTGGATGTACGCCAACGACGGGCGCGGCCCCCAGGTGAGCGCACGGAGGGAGCGTGGCTGCAGCACGCCGGTGGCGGCGCGTGCGAGAGCGCGCGCGCTCACGTCGGTGGCGACGATGTCGACACGGTCGAGCATCTTTCGATCGGCGAGGAGCATCGCGAGCGTGAACGGCTCCTCTCCGGTGGAGCACCCCGCGGACCAGACGCGTGCGCGTCCGCGCAGCGCGACGCTGGGACGGACCACGTGCTCGACGGCGGCGATGAGCGACTCGATCTCTCGGAAGAGATACGTCTCCCCGACGACGAGCGTGTCGACGAGCGCGACCAGCTCCTGCTCGCCCGCGGGGTCGTAACGGAGGAAGTAGTAGTAGTCGAGCGGGCTCTCGAAGCCGGTCGCGGCGAGCCGCGCGGCGACCTTCTCCGAGAAGACGGCGATGTCCTCGGGGGAATGGTGCACTCCGCAACGCTCCTCGATGAGCGAGCTCAAGAGCGAGAAGACGCGCGGAGAGAGAACAGCACCCATCTACCGTCCAGACGCTGCCGTCGCGAGGCGGCGGACGACGGGATCCGGGTCCGAAGCCGCTCTCTCGACCGCTGCGCGAGCCTCCTTCGTGCCGATCGCAGCGAGCGCCTCGACGGCGGCTCGCCTCGCGTGGACGTTCTCGAAACCGAGCGCGGTCGCGATCGCCGCGTGGCTGCTCGGCCGCCTCATCCGCGTGAGCGCCGACACGAGGACGGGCGCCTTCTCGCCGTCGGCGGTCTCGAGCGCGGAGAGCACTCCCTCGACACGCTCGTCCGCCGCGACCGCCAGCGCCTCGATCGCGCGCTCGCGCGTGCTCGGATCGAACAAGCGCTCGATGAGCACGGCCGTGGCCTCCGGATCGACCCGCGTCGCGAGGTGACCGATCGCGGCGCTGCGTACGCTCTCGTCCGGATCCGTGGCCGCATGCGCGAGCGTCGGCACGACGTCGGGCCCGCCGAGCTCCGCGAGCGCACCGATCGCAACGAGCCGGGTCGCGGGATCGTCCGAGCCGGCCGCCTCCCGCAAGATGGGGCTCGCGCTCACGCGCCTGGCGACGCCGAGCCCGACGAGCGCCGCGCGCTTCAGGTCGGCGTCGCTCGACCGAGCCGCGCGCTCGAGCGCCCTCGCCGCACGCTCGCCGGGCAGGCGCGCGAGGGCCTCGACCGCGGCGATGCGGACCTGACCGCTCGGGTCATCCATGCGTTCGGCGATCTCGGCCTCGGCCTCCCCGACGCGGAGCTTCCCGAGCGACTGGCACGCGTAGTACCGGACCCACGGCTCCTCGTCGGAGAGCCCGGCGCGCAGCGCGGCCACGACCGAGGGCGACGGGTGCGTGTTCCCCAGCGCGCGCATGACGGCCCCGCGCGTCCGCGCCGACGGGTGCTTCGCGGTGTCGAGCAAGGCGGCGATGCCGCGCGGGTCGTCGATGAGGGGCAGGCCGAGAATGGCGGCCTCGCGGATTTTCTCGTCGTCCTCGGAGAGCGCGTCCACGAGGACGAGGAGGCCCTCCGGATAACCGAAGTACGCGATGATGCGGAGCGCGGCTCGCCTCGTGCGCGTATCGGCGGAGCGAGCCTGCTGGAGGGCGAGGTGCTTCGTCTCGAGGCTGCCGAGCGACTGGATCGCCGCCGCCGCCGCTTGCGAGACGCGAGCATCGCTGTCGCCGAGGAGCCCGAACAGCGGCGTGACCGCGACGGGATCGCCGGCGCGGGACACGGCCTCGCATGCCCGGACGCGGACCTCCGGGTCCGGATCGTGCAGGCACTCGATCAGGACCTCGATGTGCTCCCTCGTGTAGCCCACGATCGGCAACAGCCGCAGACGCCACGCGCTGTCGCCGACGCGGATGCGCGCGAGGAGGTGAGGCATCGCGCGCGGCCCCACGCGGCGGAGCGCGTCCGTCGCCGCAGGGCCCACCGGCGGATCGTGCATCACGAGCTCGATGAGCTGCTCGATCGAGGCTCCGTCGCCGAGCCAGGCGAGCACGCGGGTGATCGCGACGAGCTCGGATGGCGCGACCCCCGGCAGCGCAGCGATGATGCGCGTGCTCGCCTTCGTGGGCGAGATCGCCTCGGGCAGCGCGCGCGCGATCGTCGGCGTGTCCCCGAACCGCGCCTCGTAGCGCTCGCGGAGCTCCGCGAGCGCCACCGCCGTCGTCCGGACGAGCGCATCGGACGTGCTCGACAGGAGCTTCGCCAACGGCGCCACCGCCGCCTCGCTGCCGGTGTGGCCGAGCCCGCGAGCGGCCTCGGGCGCATAGAGCGGGTCGTCGAGCAACGCCGTGAGCGGCTCCACCGCGCGCAAGTCTCCCGTCCGCCCGAGCGCGTCGATCGCCGGGAACGTCCGGAAGAAGTGGCGCGACTCGACCGCCGCGACGAGCGCGTCGACGGTCTCCGCTCCGCCGACGCGCCCGAGGGCTTCGATCGCGGCCACGGCCACGTTGTCGTCCTCGTGCTTCGAGAGCGCGTCGAAGAGCGGCAGAGCCTCGCGCGCGCGCCGCCTCCCGAGCACGTTGATCGCGTCGCACACGACCAGCGGCGACTTCGCCGTACGCGCGATGTGCATCAGCTCCGACTCGACCGGCGCACGCGAGGCGACGAGCGCCTCGATCGCGGCCGCCAACCTCGTCTCGTTGTCGCGGCGGCGAAGCACGATGTCGACGAGCCCGGGCACGGCGGCCGAACCGAGCGACGCGAGCGCAGAGACCACGGCGCGACGCACCGCCCAGCTCGGCTCGTCGAGCAACGCGAGCAGCTCGTGGGCGCTCTCCGGACCGGCGCGCGCCAGCTCTTCGATCTCTTCGACCCGCGCGCGGTCCTCCGGGGAGAGCACGAGCGGCGGCACTTCCCCGTGAACGAGCTCGGACGCGGTCTGTGTCATCGCGCCACCTCCCGCGCAGGCGCCTCCTCTGCCAGGGCCTCTTCGAGCTGCCGCGCCAGCTCGGAGACGTGTCGGAGCTCGATGTCGAGCTGTCCGGTCGTGCGCGCCTCGGTCTCGATCGCGGCGGACGCCCGCCGGAGCGTCTGCCGCGCCCGCTCGATGCGCGCCAGCAGCTCCTCGGCGGCGGTCGCCTGCTCGTCGAGGAGGCGCAAGACATCCTGCGGCGCTGCTCCCCCGTCGCCGGAGAGGCGCCCGAGCACGTGCGCGACGCGCTGTCCGATCCGGCGCAGCTCCTCCGCTCCTTTCGTCACCGACGCGCTGGCGGCGGCGTGCTTCTTCATCGCCTCCGTGAGGTCGGTCGTCGTGCGGGCGACGTGTCGCGACGAGGCCTCGAGCTCCCTCGCGCCACGCGCCTGCTCGGCGAGCGCCTTCGCCGTGAGCGCGGCCTGCCTCCGGACGTCCTCGATCGCCCGCCCGATGTCCGCCGCGCCCTTCGCCTGCTCGGACAGGCCCGCGATCGTACGCTTCGTCGCCGACGACACCTGCTCGGCGAGGTGCCCCATCGACGTCGTGCTCTTCGCCTGCTCGGCGAGCGACTGGCTCGTCGAGACGACGGCGCTCCGCATCTGCGCCGTCACCTTCGCGAGCTCGGCGGCGCCCGTGGCCTGCTCGGCGGCCGCGCGCGTGACCTGCTCGATCCCGACCGAGATCGCCGCGTTCGCCTTGACGATCTCGCGCGTCATCCTGGCCTGATCGGACGTGGCCTGCGTCGTCTGGCTCGCCATCGCGCGCATCTCGGCGGCGGCGCGTCCGAGATCCTGCGTCGCGGCCGTCTGCTGCGCGGCGGCGACGGCGACGTTCCGGCTCTGCTCGGCCACCTTCGCGATGCTGCGCGTGACCGTCTCGGTGCTCGCCGCCTGCCCCACCATCGCGTGCGAGACGTCCTTCACCGTCGCCGAGAGGCCCTCGACACCGGCGAGGATCTGTCCGAGCGCGTGCTCGGCCTCCGACGCGAGCTGGGCGCCTTCGTCGGCCAGCCGCGCGCCTTCGGTCGTCGTCATCACGGCCTCGCGTGCGGTCGCCTGCAGGCCGCGCACGATCTTCGCGATCTCGCCCGTGGCCGCCGCCGCTCGATCCGCCAGGGCTCGGATCTCCTCGGCGACCACGGCGAAGCCGCGCCCGTGCTCACCGGCGCGCGCGGCCTCGATGCTCGCATTCAAGGAGAGGAGGTTCGTCCGGTCGGCGATGAGGTTGATCGTCGCGACGATGTCGCCGATCTCCTCGGCGCGAGCGCCCATCGCGCGCATCACCTCGGAGGACTGACTGATCGCCCCGCGGATCGCGGAAAAGCCGCTGATCGACTTCGACACGGTCGCGGCTCCGTTCCGGACCGCGGCCAGCGTCTGCTCGGAGCGGGCGCGCGCGGACTCCCCGAGCTCCATGACGCGCTTCGTGGTGCTGTCGAGATCGGAGGCGGCGGAAGCCGCGGAAGCGGCGAGCTCGGTGATGTGCTCGGCGCTCTTCGTGATCGCTGCGGCGCCGCGGGCGACCTCTTCGACGGCGACCGCCGTCGATTCGATCGTCGCCGCGTTCTTCTCGGAGGTCGCGGCGACCTGCTCCACGGCGGCGGCGAGCCCGCTCAGGTTCGAGGACGCCTGCTCCATCGACGCCTGGACGTCGCGCGCCTGCTGGGCGACGGTCTTGTTCGCACGCGCGAGCTCCTCGGTCGCGGCGGCCGTCTCCTCCACGCTCGTCGCGATCTCGCTGGCGGAGTTCGAGATCTCGTTCATCCGGCGGTCGGTACGGATGACCTCGGAGGCGAGCTGAGCCATGCGCTCGCCGACGGCGTCGGCGTCGGACGCGAGGCTCGCGATGCCCTTCGCCATCTCCTCGATGGTGACGCTCACCTCCTGGACCGAGGCGGCGTTCGCCTCCCCTCGTTCGGTCATGTCGGCGATCGACGCCGACATCTCCGACGCCGTGGCGAGGAGCTCTTCGGCATGCGCGGCGAGGTCCTCGGCATTGCCCGCGACGTCCACGACGGCACGGGACTGGTCCTGGATCGCCCGCCACGTCTGCTCCGCTGTCGAAGTGAGCTCGCTGACGGCTTCGACGAGGTCCGAGCCGTCGCCTCGACGCGTCCGCTGGTCGCCGGAGTGCGCGACGTCACGCAGCTCGTGCTGTCGCCGGACGAGCGCGTGTGCGTCGAGCGCCGTCTGCTCGACGGCGTCCGTGGCCTCGGCGACGCTGGTTCGGACGACCTCGCTCGACCGGGCCTGCTCTCGCCCGAGCTCGGCGATCCGATGGGCGCCGGCGGCGAGCAATTGGACGAGGCGCGCCTGGAGGCGCGCCCAGCCTCCGGACGGGAACGAGAATCCGCTCTCAGTCATCGATGGCCTCCTCTCGTCGTCGCGGAGACGGCTGCGTCTCGTCACCGATCACGGCGTCGAGATCGAGGACGAGGATGGTCCTGTCCTCGAGCTGGACGACGGAACGCACGAAGCCCGCTTCCCCGACCAGGCGCGGCGGCGGTGCGTGCTGCGACGGCGCGACCCGCAGGACCTCGCGCGCGCAGTCCGCCAAGAGCGCGACGCACCGGCCGTTCTTCTCGGCCACGACGACGCGCGACTCGAGCGTGAGCTCGCCCGGCGGCAGGCCGAACCGTTTACGGAGATCGATGACGGGCACGACGCGGCCACGGAGCTGGATGACGCCGACCACGTAGTCGCGCGCGCCGGGCACGACGGTCGCGCCCGAGTACGACTCCATCTGCAGCACCTCGTCCGCGGGCAACGCGTAGCTCACGCCGCCGACCTTGAAGACGACGAACAGGCGCGGCTCTTCCTGCGCTCGAGGCGCGTCTCGTCGCTGCGCGGCTTCATGAGCGGGCGCGGTCGTCGTCATGCGGCCCTCCTTCGGCCTCGCGTGGCTTCGAGCGAAGAGGTGAGCGCGAGCAGGTCGAGCACGACCGTCGCGCGGCCGTCGCCGAGATCCGTCGTGCCCGAGACCGCGGGCGATGCCACGAGCGGGTCGAGCAGCGGGCGGACGACGACCTCTTGTTGTCCGAGGACACGCTCGACTGCATATGCAACGAGCTCGCCGTCGCCTCGGCGGACGAGCAGCGCATGAGGCGCCGGCGCGGACGTCGGCGTCCCGAGCGCGTCGCCCAGATCGAAGACGGGGACCGACCGACCGCGCCGCGCGAACATGCGATATCGGAGCGCGAAGCCTCGTCCGGCCGACACGCCGTCGACGACCTGCTCCTGCGCCAGCTCTACGATCTCCTGGACGACGCTCACGGGGACCGCGTAGCGCTCGCCACCGCAGCGCACCGTGAGCACGTCGACGATCGCGACCGTGAGTGGGACGCGCAGCACGAAGGTCGTTCCGACGCCCGCACGCGTCTCGAGCGCGAGCTCTCCGCCGAGGCCGCGCACCACGACCTTGTGGACGATGTCCATGCCCATCCCGCGGCCGCTCGTCGTGTCGACCTCCCCGCGTGTCGTCAAACCCGGCCGGCAGAGGAGCGCGAGGAGCTCCGCGTCCGTGACGGGCGGCGGCGCGCCCGCGTGCCTCGCGACGGCCTCGCGATCGACGCCACGTCCGTCGTCGGAGATGCGGAGCTCGATGTTGCGATCGCGCGTGACGCTCACGATCCGAACCGTCCCGACCTCGTTCTTGCCGGCGCGGACTCGTTCGTCGGAGGCCTCGATGCCGTGATCGACGGCGTTGCGCACGAGGTGCAGGAGCGCGGGGAACAGGCGCTCGGCGACCGTCTTGTCCAGCTCGACCGAGCCCACGTCGAGCTCCAGGCGGACCTGCTTCCCCGAGGCACGCGCCAAGCCCCGGACGAGGAGGGGCAGGCGCTCGAGCACGGCCGCCATCGGCACCATGCGGACACGAAGGAGCGCGGCGCGGAGGTCGCGGAGCTGTCGTGCGGTGTCGAGCATGAGCGAGCGGAGCTCGCGCGTGTCCCCGCCCGCGGCCTCGACGCGATCGATGGCGTGGACGATCCGTGCGCGCGTCACGACGAGCCCGCCGAGCATGGCGATCGCGTCGTCGACGCGACCAACCTCCACGCGGAGAAGGCCTCCGCGCCCCTCGGCCAGACACGCGTCGTCTTCGACGTCGACGGGGAGCGACGCGCACGCCGGAGCTCGGGGCAGAAGGACGAGCTCCACGTCGGCCGGATCGACGCCCACGGCGTCGGCGATGGCCTCGTCCGTGGCGTCGGTGAGCAGGAGCAGAGCGAAGAACAACCCCGTCGGCACCTTCCCGCTCGCCGGGGACGTCACGGGGATGACCTTCACGATCTCCGCGAGGGACGCGAGGCGCTCGCGCACGGTGTTGATCGTGAAGCCCTCCGCGGCCTTCTCCGCGGAGGGCGCGAAGTCGACGCGGACTGCGCGCTTGCCGCCGAGGGTCCCCTCCTCGAGCTGGTGCCGCTCCGAAGGTCCGAGCTTCGATGCGAGCAGCGGATCGAGCGGCAGCTCGGCGAGCGCCTCGGGGGCCGGCAGCTCGACGTTGTCGAGCGCCGCGAGCAGCCCGGGCGGCGCGGCCGCCGGGCTCCGTTCCTCGGCGACGCTGCGGATGCGCGACTCGATCGCACGCGCGGCGGCGAGGAGCACCTCGATCGCCTGCTCGTTCAAGAGGCCGCCGGCGCGCTCCGCCTGCCTGAGCACGGCCTCCATCCGGTGCGCGAGCGCGACGATGGGCTCGACGCCGACCATCGCCGAGAGCCCTTTCACCGTATGGACGAGGCGCATCAGCTCGCGGAGCTCGCCCGGCGCTCGCTTCCCTTCGCGCTCGGCCCGCTCGACCTTCAAGAGGAGGGACTGAACCGCAGCCAGGTGCTCCTCGGCCTCGGCGACGAACGCTGCTCGGAACTCTCGCAGATCGACATTCACGCTTCGCCTGTTTGGACGCCGGCTGGGACGGTTCCGAGCAGCGCCTGGACCTCGGAGAGGATCGTCTGGGGATCGAACGGCTTCGTCAGGTACCTGGTCGCGCCTGCGGCGAGCACGCGCTCGCGGGACACGTCGTCGCTCCTCGTGGTGACCACGAGGATCGGCAGGTCCTTCAGCTTGTCCTGCGCGCGGACGAACTCGAGGACCTCGAGCCCGCCGATGTCGGGCATGTTGACGTCGAGGACGAGGACGTCGAACCGTCCGAGGGACAGGCGTTCGATCGCCTCGAGCCCGCTCGACGCATGCGTCACGGAGATGTTGGGATCGGACCTCAGGCACGCGCTGATCATGTCGCGCATGACCTTGCTGTCGTCGACGACGAGTATCTCGGGCACGACCGACCTTTCGAAGCTCTGGTTGCTCACGAACGCGGCGCTGCACGCGACGCCGTCGCGATCGACTTACCGCCTGCGCCCGTCGCGTCAAACGCACGAGACTCCGCCGTCGATCATTCTTCGCGGCTCACGTTAAGTTGCCCGAGCGCGCCGACTAATTTGGCGCCGCGATGCACTTGCCTAGCCCGAGCGAGAGACGCGGACGCGTTTGGGTGCTCGAAGACAGTCCCCTCGAAGCCGAGATGGCACGCCGCGCCCTCTGCGCCTCACAGGAGGTGTCCCTGTTCGACGACGGGAGCTTCCTCCTCGAAGAGCTCGCGAGAGGTGGTGCTCCCGACGTTCTCGTGCTCGACCGTCAGATCCCGGGCCTGAGCGGCCTCGAGGTCTGCCGCATCGTCCGCGAGAAGCGCGGACCGATGGCGCTGCCGGTCCTCATGCTCACGGTGCAGGGCGACAAGGAGGACATCATCGAGGCGCTCGAGGCGGGCGCGAACGACTACGTGACGAAGCCGTACCACATCTCCGAGCTCGTCGCGCGCGTCGGGAACCTCGTCACGCTCTCGCGCCTCGCCGCGACCCAAGCGGCGCGCACCCGCCAGCTCGCGCTCGGTGCGGACGTCGGAGCGGCGCTGACCGAGGGGCGTGGCTTGACCGAGATCGCCCGCCGCGTCGCCGAGGTCATCGCGTCGCATCTCGACGGCCTCGCGGTCGAGATCTGGACCCACGAAGGCAGCGGCCTCGTCACGAGAGCCGCCGCGCACACGCGGGCCGACGTCTCGCTCCCTTGCGACACGATCGCGCACGTGGCCGAGAGCGGCGAGAAGGTCGAAGACTTCGTCGTCGGGCCGCGCGGGATCCGCCTTCCTTTCGTGGCGATACCGCTGCTCGTGCGCGGAGAGGTGCTCGGCGTGCTCGGGGTCTGTACCCGCGAGCCGCTCGACGACGGCGCAGCCACGCTCTCCACCGCGACGAACTTGCTCGCGCTCGGTCTCTCGCGCGCACGCGTCGAGAGCGAGCGCCTCGTCCTGCTCGAGCGCGAACGAAACGCGCGCGCGGAGGCGGAGGCAGCCAATCGAAGCAAGGACGAGTTCCTCGCGATGGTCTCCCACGAGCTCCGGACGCCGCTCAACGCGATCACCGGCTGGACGAGCATGCTGCTCTCCGGGATGCTCGATCCGGAGCGCACGCGGCACGCCTACGAGACGATCCATCGCAACGCCCGCTCGCAAGCGCAGCTACTCGAGGACCTGCTCGACATCGGACGCATCACCTCGGGCAACCTGCGTCTCGTCGAGTCCACGTTCGAGATCGGCGCCGTCGCGGAGATGGCGCTCGAGTCCGTGCGCCCGACCGCGGAGGCCCGTGGCCTCGTCATCGAGGCACGCATCGATCGCGACGCCGGCACGATGACGGGAGACGCCGCACGCATCCAGCAGGTCATTTGGAACCTGCTCTCGAACGCGATCAAGTTCACGCCGAGCGGCGGGACGATCTCGCTCTCGGTCGGCCGAGACCCGCGCGGGTTCGTGATCGAGGTACGCGACACGGGTCAGGGGATCGCCCCCGAGGCGCTCCCGATGATCTTCGAGCGCTTCAAGCAGGCGGACAACTCGCCGTCCCGCGTGCGCGGAGGGCTCGGCCTCGGGCTGTCGATCGTGCGCCATCTCGTGGAGCTCCACGGCGGCACCATCACGGCGAAGAGCGACGGTCTGGGGAAGGGCGCGACGTTCACCGTCGTGCTGCCGTCGACACCGCTCCGACGCGACTGCGGGTCCGAGCGCGTCGTGCGATCCCGCTCCGATCGGGTGACGTGCCCGCACGTGCTCGAGGGGATGCGCGTGCTCGTCGTCGACGACGAGGCCGACGCGCGCGATCAGTTGAGGACGCTGCTCGAGGGCTGGAGGGTGAACGTCGCCACGGCTTCGAACGCCGCCGAGGCCTTGTCCGTCATGACGAGCTCGTCGCTGGACGTGCTGCTCTCCGACATCGCCATGCCCGACGGCGACGGGCTCTCGCTCATTCGCTCCGTTCGATCGCTGCCGCGCGAACGGGGCGGGAACCTCCCGGCGGTCGCGGTGACCGCGTACGCTCGTCTGGAGGACCGGACGCGCGCGCTCCAGGCGGGTTACGACGCCCACCTCGCCAAGCCGGTCGAGCCCGTCGAGCTCCTCACGCTCCTCAGCGACCTCGGCAAGCGCTGAGCGCTCACGTACCAGGCTTCACCTCGAGGACGCCGATGCGCTCGTCGCGCGAAGCGCGCAGGGCGCGGCCCGCGGCGAGGCGACCGTCGAGGAGGCGCCCGTCGAGCGCGTTCTTCGACACGCGCTTCGCGATCTCGCCGGCGACGATCGACAGCACCGAGAGCGTGAGCCTCTCGAAGACGCGCCGTCCCAGCGAGGCCTGGATCGGGCGCCGCACAGGCTTCAGCGCCTTCACGGCCTGCCCGAGGCGACGTCCGATCCGATGACCGCGCCGCATCGCGAGCGCCTTCCCCGCGACGTACACGCCGACGCCGAGCATCACCGCGAAGCCGAGGACACCGAGCGCGGCGCTGTACGCCATGCCCTTGGCCCGCCTCGTGGCGCTGACGACGCGATGGCGGCGTGCGTCGAGCGCGTCGATCGCCCGAAGGAGACGTTCACGCACGATCTTCGACCTCCGCTCGAGCCGGCGGATGCGCTCGTCGAGCGAGACGTTCTCGAGCTCCTCGGGGATGGTCGTTCCTCGGGCGGTCATGCGACGTGCTCCTTGAGCTGGTGAACGTCGGCCTTCAACCGATCGCGCGTATGCTCGAGCGGCCGCTTGGGCAGCACCGCATAGCCCGCGCCCGCGGCGATGGCACCGATCGCGAGGATCACGGCGGCGACGAGGAGAGCGGCGAGGGCAGTACCGCCGAGCGCGAGGACGACGGCGACCGCGAGGAGGCAGAGGACGAGCACGGCCGAGGCGAGGGCGATGCCGAGACCCACCGCCGCCTTCTTCGCGCGTTCGATCTCCCTCTTCACCTCGTTCTTCGCGAGCTCGATCTCGATGCGGACGAGCTCCTTCGCCTCATCCAACGCCTCACGGACGAGATCCCCCGTGGACGCCTCCTCGAGCGCCCCCGTCTCGGGCGACGGCCGCTGCATGTCGCTCATCGTCGGCTCCTTTCCGGTCGCGGATGCCGCACGACCAGACGTGCTTCTCGGACGAAGACCACGACTGCTCCGAGTGCATCGTCCGTACCGCTCCCCCTTCGCTCGGACGGCCCGGGCGCGCGCCGGCCTTCCGCTCGAGCTCGAGAGGCGCCCGAAGACGCAGCGTCTACACTACGATGGTCACCACGCGAGCGTGGAGGACTCGTGGATGACACCGTCGTCGTCGGCCTTCTGATCGTGGCATTCGCGTGGGTCGTCACGACGCACGTCGCGATCGCGTTCGGCCTGCTCCAGCGACGGCCGCGCTGGCGAGCGCTCGTCGCGCTCGCGCTCGTGCTTCCAGGCGTGTACTGGGCGTGGCGTGAGCGGATGCGCACGCGCGTCGTGCTCTTGGCGGGAGGCGTCGTCGTCTACCTCGTGCTCCTCGCCCTCGCCTCGCGCGGATCCTGACGCCGAGCGTGACGCCCAGGGTCAGTCCTTGCCGCGGAACCGCCCGCGGGTCGCCGGCGCGGGCGCGCGCGGGAAGCGCCTGCCGCGGATCGCCGCGGAGACCGCCTGGCGCGGCGAGAGCTCGACCCGCTCGCGCGCGAGCTTCCGCCACGAGGCGACGCGATCCTCGGCGAGCTCGCCCGCCTCGACCGCCGCGCGCACGGCGCAGCCGGGCTCGTTCTCGTGCGAGCAGTCTCGATAGCGGCACCCCTCGGCGACGCGAGCGACGTCCTCGAACGTGTCGCTCGGGTCCGCGCCTTCCGGCATCCAAGGCTTCAGCTCGCGCATGCCGGGCGTGTCGATGAGGAGGCCGCCGCCCGGCACGACGAAGAGCTCGCGTCGCGTCGTCGTGTGGCGGCCGCGGCCGTCGGACGCGCGCACCGCGCCTTCGAGCTGCACGTTGCGGCCGAGCAGGCGATTGACGAGCGCGGACTTCCCGACGCCGGACGATCCGACGAGCGCCGCGGTCGTCCCGCGCGGGATGAGCGCGCGCAGCTCCTCGATGCCGAGGCCGCTGCGCGAGCTCGTCGCGATCACCGGTGCGAGCGCGCCGGCCCGCTCCATCAGCGCGCCGAGATCGGCGGCGACGTCGGCCTTGGACACGACGATGTAGGCCTCGGCTCCGCCCTGAGCGATCGCGAACAAGTAGCGCTCGAGGCGCCGCACGTTGAAATCGGTGTCCGCACCCGTGACGACGAAGACACGATCGATGTTCGCGGCGATCGCCTGGGGCTCGGCGCGCTCGCCGGCGGCTTGCCGGAGGAAGGCCGTCCGCCGAGGGAGGATCGCCTCGACCACGACCTCGTCCGAGTCCGCGCTCGCAGGCGCGACCAACACCCAATCGCCGACGGCGATGCCTCCTTCGATGGGCGCATCGCGGAGAGCCCGCGACCGGATGCTCGCGAGACGAGGCCCGTCCTTCGTCCAGAGATCGACGCGTGCGGCATACACGGAAGTGACGCGTGCGGGCGCGAGACCGCGATCGTCGGCAGGCACGTGCTTCGCGAGCTCGGGCGTCCAGCCGAGATCTTCGAGCGTGAGCGTCTTTTCTGCGTCAGCCTTGTCCCTGACCATCGCGCTTACGGTCACCGTTCGAGCGCAACCAGCCGCACTCTGCGCACAACGAACCCAAACGTAGAGGAGGATCGCGCTCGGTACGAGGGGAGGTGCGGGCAGTAGCCCGCAGCGTCGCCATCGATCACGAGGTTACGCATCGGCACGGCTTTCGCGAGGGCGTGTGCGACTTCGTAGCCCAAGCACACGCGGTGGCTTTGCGCTATACGGTTCCCATGACGGACGGCTCGGATCCGCGGGCGCAGCAGCGCCTGGGATCCGTCCTGAACGAGAAGTGGACCCTCGAGCACCTGATCGGTGCCGGCGGGATGGGCGCGGTCTATGCGGCCCGTCATCGCAATGGTGCACGCGCCGCCGTCAAAATCCTGCACCCAGAGCTCGCGCGCATGCCGGACGTGCGCGAGCGCTTCCTCCGCGAGGGTTACGCAGCCAACCGCGTCGAGCATCGCGGCGTCGTCCAGGTGCTCGACGACGACGTGGTGAAGAGCGGCCCCGACGAGGGCTCCGCGTACCTCGTGATGGAGCTGCTCGAGGGCGAGTCGCTCCAGGAGCGCGCCTCGCGGGCGCCGAAGCTCACCGAGCGCGAGCTGCTCTCGATCATGGACGCCGTGCTCGACGTCCTCGCCGCAGCGCACGAGCACGGCGTCATCCACCGCGATCTCAAGCCCGAGAACATCTTCCTCGCGACCGATCCCGAGCGCGAAGGGGTGCGCGTGAAGGTGCTCGACTTCGGCCTCGCGCGCATCGCCGAGGCCTCCGGCGTGACCAACGCCGGCATGGCCGTCGGCACGCCGTCGTTCATGTCGCCGGAGCAAGCGGCCGGGCGGAGCGACGAGATCGACGGACGGACGGACGTCTTCGCGCTCGGCGCGACGATCTTCCGCATCGTGACGGGCCGGCGCATCCACGATGCGGACAACATGGTGCAGCTCGTCATCCTCATGGCGACGAGCCCCGCGCCGCCCATCAAGAGCGTCGCGCCGCACGTGTCGGACGCGTTCGCGAAGGTCGTCGATCGCGCGCTCACGTTCGAGCGCAAGGATCGTCCGGACGCGAACGCGATGCGCGCGCTCGTCCGTGACGCGCTCGAACGGATCGATCCGGACGACGGCGGCTCGCTCTCGATCATTCCGTTCTCGGCGCGCAGCTTCCGGGCAGGGTCCTCGGCCGAGCTGCCGAAGACCTCCGACAACGTGCCGCGCGCTCGCGCGATCACCGGCGGCGAGTGGCTCGACCATCGCGACGCCGCCAAGCCGTCGAGCGACCCGCCCCCGTCGATACGCGCGCGCAAGCACACCCCGGCGTCACGACGGGCTCCACGCGGGGCCACCCTCCCCTGGGTCCTGGTCCTCGTCCTCTTCGCGATCGTCGCGTGGAAGCTCGGTCCCTCCCTCCAGGAGGAGCTCGTCCGCCGCGGATCGGTCTGGACGAGCGCGGCCGAAGTCGTTCCCGAGGCCGCGGGCGCGGAGCGCGATCCCTCGACCGCGCCCGAAGACGACAACGGCGCGGCCGCGGCGGCGACGCCGGTCGGCACCGGCGAGCTCGTGCCGGTCGTCGAGGCGGAGGCCGCCGTAGAAATCGACGCGGTCGGTGCCGCCGCCCCGCTCGACGGGGTCGAAGAGGACGCGGGCTATCTCGCGGTGGAGGACGACGCGCCCGAGGGCGGGGATCTCGTCTCCGCGATCCTCGACACCGTCGAGGAGAAACCGGACGAAGCCCCACGACAGCCGACGGCCCCGCCGGCGGCGAAGGCAGCGGCACCGCCGCCAGCGACCGCGCCGGCGGTCGTCCCGCCTCCCGCGGTCACCCCACGTCCGCGGCCGCGCCCGAATCGACCCGCGCCGCAGGCGGCGGGCAAGTCCCCCGCGAAGAAGCCGGCGCAGCAGCCGCCGCGCAAGCGCAAGCGCTGAGACCTGCCGACGTTCGACGGCGCGCGCTCTCTCGGTGTCACGACGAACGGCGAGCTCGTGGTACGGATGGCGCCATGCTCGAGAAGATGCTCGGTGTGGTCATCCTCGCGTCGCTCCTCGCCGGCTGCGACGAGGACAAGAAGCAGCCCGTGTCCGCGTCGAGCGCGCCGAGCGTCTCGAGCGCTCCGGCGGCGACCGCCGAGGCGACGGCCACGACGGACATCGCGACCGCGAGCGCGAAGGCGCCCGAGCCGCCGCCCGACGCCGTGGCCGCGCAGCACGTGCTCGTCGCTTACAAAGGCGCGAAGGGCGCGCCCAGGACGATCACGCGCTCGAAGGCGGAGGCGAAGAAGCGCGCCGAGGAGGTCGCCGCGAAGGCGAAGTCCGGCGCCGACTTCGCCACCCTCGTCGCCGAATACTCGGACGATCCGGGCAGCAAGGACCGCATGGGCAGCGTCGGCAAGTTCACGCGCGAGAAGATGACGAAGCCGTTCTCCGACGCGGCCTTCGCCCTCGCCGTCGGCGAGATCAGCGACGTCGTCGAGACCGAGTTCGGCTTCCACGTCATCAAGCGAAACCAGTGAGGCGCGCGCCTTTTGCGGGCGCGCAGCGCGAGAGAGTGGATCGCCCGTCCATCGATTCCGGGCCGGACGGAATCTTCCGTCAGAGGTGAATTTCAGCGTTTCTCGGTGGATGGCGATGTGGGACGTCTTGGCATCGATACTGCAATTTTCCACTCCGAACAGACTGGAGTGACCCCATGCGCCTCGCCATCTCGAAGTTCTCGGTCCTCTTCCTCCTCTCCGTCACGAGCCTGATCGGAGCGGCCGGCTGCAGTACCTCGAAGACGTCGATGCCGAAGGCGCCGTCCCAGGCCATCACGCACGTCGCGGACGTCTCGCACGATCCGAGCTGGACACCGCCGGGCGAGCTCGACTTCTCGATCGCCGAGACCGAGCGCACCTCGATCCCGACGACGGTGAGCGCCGAGGCGCTGCCGCGACCGAACCGGGGCGAGATCCCGCGGGGACGGATCCACGCCGCGACGTACTGAGCTCGATCAGAGCTTCTTGCCCTTCAGGAGATCGGCGAAGGTCCCGAGCGATCGCGGCGACGACTGCTTGGCCTTCGCCGCCTCGAAGTTCGCGCGCTCCTCGGCCTCCTTCGCGCCTTTGATCGACAGGCGGAGCCGCCCCTCGCCGGTCTCGAGCACCTTGGCCGTCACGCGCGTGCCCTCCGGGAACGTCTTCCGGACGTCGGTGCCGCGCGGCACCCCGAGCTCCGCGTTCGGGACGAGGCCGCGCCCCGCGCGTCCCTTCGTTCCGTCGACCTGGACGAAGATGCCGTAGGTCTCGATCCGCTCGACGGTGCCGCTGACGATCGCGCCGACCTTCAAGTCGCCCGACACGTTCGCGATGGTGGCGCCGATCTCCGCGCCGTCGGGCGCGGGCACGACGCTGATCTTCCGCGCCTCGCGATCGAGCTTCTTCACGACGACGCGGACCTCGTCGCCGTCCTCGGCCGAGAAGCCGCGACCGAGCTCCGACACGTGGAGGAGCGCCTCGACCCCGGGCGCGATCCTGACGAAGCGACCGAAGTCGGTGCTACGCACGACCGTGCCGGCGACGACGCGTCCTTCGACGATGTCGAGCTCGGCCCACGGGTCGGCGGCGAGCGCCTTGAGCGAGAGCGTGATCTTCTTCGTGGGCCCGCCTCGCTTCTGCGGCTCGACGTCCTTCACCTCGCGGACCTGGACCTCGACGACGTCGCCCGGCTTCACCGCGTCGGCGACCGCGACGCTGCGGTCGTGCGCGATCTCCGAGCGCGGGATCATCCCTTCGACGCCGCCGCCCAGATCGACGAACGCGCCGAAGTCACGCACGCTCGAGACCGTCCCTCGGACGACGGCGCCCGGCGCGATCGCGGCCATCGCCTTCGCCGCCGCCTCGCTCGCCTCGCGCTGGAGGAGCGCGCGCCGGGAGACGACGACGTTCTTGCCGCCGTCGCGCACGTCCGTGACGAGGAACCGGAACGTCTGGCCGACGAGCGAGCTCGGATCCTCGACGAAGCGTTCGCCGACCTGCGAGATCGGGCAGAAGGCACGCGTGCCCCCGCCGAGATCGACCTCGAGGCCGCCCTTGTTGACGCCGGTGACCTTGCCCTCGACGGCGACGCCGGACTCCTTCGCCTGCTCGATGGCGGTGAGGTTCCCGGGACGGCCGATGGTCCTGCCGAGCCGCACGCTCCCGCGCTGCTCGTCGACCTCGACGACGTGAGCCCGGATCGTCTCGCCGGCGGAGACGGTGACGTTCCCGTCGGCGTCGCGCAGCTCGTCGGCCTCGATGAACGCCTGCTGCTTGCCGTCGATCTCGACGAAGACGAGGTCGCGCCCGATCTGCACGACGACCGCCTCGAGCAGGTCGCCGACGCGGACCCGCTTGCGGGCCGGCTTGGCCGCCCCGGCCTGCGCCTCGAAGAGGGCTGCGAACGACTCCCCTCCCCCTCCGTCCATCGACTCCGACGTGTCCGAGCTCATGACGGGCCCCTTCTAGCACGGCGCGCGGGCACGTCGCGCGTGACGGAGGAGTTCAGCCTCGCTGGACGGCGTCGCACCTCGCGCAAAAGACGCGTGGCCGGCCGAACGCCGCCCGCATTGATCTCGTGGCGCCGCCCCGGCGACGATGGTGCAACGATGGCGCTGGATCCTGCCGAGCTCGCTCAGCTCAAGATCCTGGAGGGGGTCGATCTCGACCACGTGCGCGGCCTTCTCGATCGCTGCCGCGTCGCGACCCTCGCGCCGGGCGAGGTCCTGCTCACGATGGGGCAGCCCAACGCGGTCATGTACATGATCCTCGCCGGGCGGATGAGCGTGCACCTCGAGGGCGGACCGGCCAGCGAGCCCGTGGCGTTCATCGAGGCCGGGCAGACGGTGGGCGAGCTCAGCGTGCTCGACGCACGTCCGGCGTCCGCGCACGTCGTCGCCGCCGAGCCGACGCGCGTCCTCGTCGTCGATCACGGCGTGTTCTGGAACCTCGTCGACGCGTCGCACGACTTCGCCATCAACCTCCTCATGCTCCTGGCGCAGCGTCTGCGCGCGAACAACACGACGGTCGCGACGAACATCCGCCTCCAGCGCGAGTACAAGCGCACGGCGATGGTCGACGCGCTCACCGGCCTCTACAACCGGAGGTGGCTCGAGGACGCGCTGCCACGCTTCGTGAACCGCTTCGTGCGCAACCAGCAACCGCTCGCGCTCCTCATGATCGACGTCGACCACTTCAAGCGCGTCAACGACGAGCACGGCCACCCCGCCGGGGACGCCGTCCTCGTCACGGTCGCGCACGTCCTCAGGACCGCCGTCCGACCCACGGACCACGTCGCCCGCTACGGCGGCGAGGAGTTCGCGGTGATCCTCCCGGAGACGGGGCCGCGCGCGGCGTTCGGCGTCGCCGAGCGGCTCCGAGCGGCGATCAAGCTCACGCCGATCAAAGCCGCGAACGGCTCGCTTCTGCCGAGCGTCACGATTTCGATCGGCGGCGCCGTCCTCTCGCCCACGACGTCCACGGCGGCGGCGCTCCTGGCAGCTGCAGACGCGAACCTCTACGCGTCCAAGCAGGCGGGGAGGGACCGGGTGACGATGTGATCGTCGTACGTGTCCTCCAGTCGAAGGCTTGCGCCCGCGGGGCATTGCCTGAAAGAGTAGGAGCGTGGCCCTGAAAGTCGTCCCCGCCAAGTGCCCGACGTGCGGCGCGAACCTTCCCGTGCCGCCCGGCGCGAACCAGGTCACGTGCCGCTACTGCCAGAACGTGATCCACATCGAGCACAAGAAGCCCCCGCCGAACGTCCAGCCGTTCGGCATGCCGGGCTACGTGCCGTCGACGACGCTCTACATCGATCCTGCGGCAGCCGCGAGGGCCGGCAAGGTGGCCACGTCGGTCATCTTGGTCACGACCATCCTGCCCATTCTGATCCCCATCCTGATCTTCGCCGTGCCGAAGATCACGAAGGTCCTGAAGAGCAGCATCAGGCCCTTCCCCGCGTCGTGCTCGATCAACGAGGAGATCGTCCTTTCGGGCAACTACGAGGGCACCGGACCGCTCATCGCCGACGCCAACCACAACTGCAAGATCCGGATCAAGAACGCGAAGCTGAAGGGCACGACGCTCCTCAAGACGAGCGCGTCGAACATCTCCCTCACGCTCGAGAACGTCACCATCGAGACGACCGACGCGATGGTGAAGGCGGGCAGCAACCTCAAGGTGAAGCTCCACAAGAGCACGCTCACCTCCGCAGGGCCGGTGTTCGAGAGCGACTCGAGCCTCGAATTGGAGGAGGTCGAGGGATCGACGATCGAGAGCAAGGAAGGCATCGCCATTCGAGGGCGGCACAACCTCAAGATCAACGTCGGGGAGTCGAAGATCCGCGGCAAGAAGGCCGCGATCGACAGCGACTCCAGCCTCACGCTCTCGATGAAGAGGAACACGGAGATCACCGCGAGCGACGGCCCGGCGATCAAGACCTCCTCGAACTTCAAGCTCGACGCGAACGGCGGGAAGATCGAGGGAGCGGACGAGGCGATCGTCGCCTCGTCGAGCCTGAAGCTGAACGCGACCGGGCTCACGATCGCCGCCAAGCGGACCGCGCTCAAGGTCGAATCGGGCGCCCAGATCGACTTCAGCGACGGCTCGATCTCCTCGGCGAGCGAGGCCGCGATCGAGAGCACGAGCGGGACGAAGATCGACCTGTCGAACGCCAAGGTCACCGGCGCCGACGTCGCCATCAAGACGGGGAGCGGTCTGAAGCTCACGGCCGAGAAGAAGACGCAGATCGTGTCGACCTCCGGAGTCGGGATCGCCGGCTCGGGCGAGCTGACGCTCGACGACTCCACCGTCGAGAGCGCTGCGTTCGCGATGCAGCTCGGCGTGAACAGCAAGGTCAAGCTCCACCGCGGCGCACGCCTCGCCGGCAAGAACGGCGGCATCGAGGCCCAGACCAACTTCCAGATCGACGGCACCGGCGCCACGATCGACGGAGGCAGCGGCCCCGGCCTCGCGACCAACATCAACGCGCGGATCTCGTTCAAGCAGGGCACGCTGAAAGGGAACCCGGCCATCCAGGCGAGCCGCAAGCCGCTCGACCTGACGCTGGAAGGGACCTCGGTCGTCGGCGGGCAGCGGATAGGGACGTACTGAGCGCGCGCGAGCCGGAACGGTTGAAGTTGGAGGGAACGTCCGTCGTCGGCGAACGGCGGATCCCTCCGCGCTGATCCGCGTCATCCTCGAGCACGACGAGGCACGCCGATCTCTGCTAGGACGACGACATGGCGCTCACCGCCCCTCAGCTCTGGCTCGACGGCGCGATGGTCGAGACGCGCGCCGCCGGCGTGCCGCTCATGGGTCACGCGGCGCAGCGCGGCAGCCTCGTGTTCGACGTGGCCTCGTTCCGCACGACGGAGCGAGGGCCGGCGATCTTCCGTGCCCGCGACCACGTCGCTCGTTTCCTCCGGTCGGCCGAGGTCGTCGGGCTCGAGCTCCCGTACGACGACGAGACGCTGCTCGACGCCGCCGTGCGCGTCGTCGCGGAGAACGGGCTCGCGGAAGGTCTCGTGCGCTGGTCGGCGTTCTATGCCGTGACCGAGCCCGACCTCGTGCCTCGCTCCTTCGCGGCGCGCGTCGCCGTCGCGGCGCAGTCGCTCCAGGATCCGCCGCGGCGCGAGCCGCTCCGCGTCGCCTTCTTCGACGACGCACGCAAGGCCCCGCCGGAGGTGCTGCCGCCGGACGCGAAGGCCTCCGGTGCTTACCTCGGCCCGATGATCGCGCGGCGGCGCGCCATCGCCGCGGGCGCGGACGACGTCGTGTTGCTCGACCGCGACGGAGACATCGCGGAGGCGCCGATCGCGAACGCATTCGCCGTCGTCGACGGAGCGCTCTGGACGCCGCCGCTCGGCCGCGTCCTGCCGGGGATCACGCGGAGCACGGTCATCGCGCTCGCTCGCGCCGAGGGCATCGTCGTCCGCGAGGAGCGTCTACCTCGCGACGTCTTCGCGTCGGCCGACGAGGCGTTCCTCACCTCGACCTCGTCGCCCGTGGCGCCGATCGGACACGTGAACGATCGTGCGCTCCGCCACGCGCCCGGCCCGATCACCTCGAAGCTCCGCGAGCTCGTCGTGGCCGCTCGCTCGGGGACGATGCCCGGACGCGAGGATTGGCTCACGTTCGTCCGCTGACGATCGGTTCACCTCCCGCCGTCGCGCTCGAACGACTCCCAGAACGCGAACGCCTCGTCGAGGTACTCCTCGCGCGCGCCGTGACCGCCGGGATGCTCGCGCACGCGCACGGGCCAGCCCTTCGAAGCGAGGAAGGCGCCGAGCGCCTTCGGGGCGTTCTTCGTCGGATCGCCGGTCGCGTATCCGACGTAGAAGGGCTTCGGCGGTCCGCCCGCGTCGTGCGCCGCGGCGAAGCCGGCGGCGCCGCCGGAGGTCGCGGCGTATCCGTCGACGTCGATGGCACCCGCGAGCGCGAGCGCCGCGAGGAAGTACGCGCCGCTCGACGAGCCAGCGAGGTACGTGCGTTCGAACTTCCGGCCGAGCGCGGACTCGAGCTTCGCCCGCGCGGTCTTCCACTCCTCCACCATCGTCGTCGCGTACGTCGCGTACGCGGACGAGGTGGTCGGCCACGCCCACCAGTCCTTCGCGCCCGACGGACCGATCCCTCGACGCCCGCGGGGCAGGAGCGCGGCCGCCCCTGCGCGCCGCGCCGCCGCCGCGACGACGCGCTGGACCTTCTCCTTCTGCGGGCTCCGCGGGGTCGGCGGGACGATGCCGGACAGATACACGAGGAGGCGCGTCGGCCGCTCGCCGTCCGGCAAGAAGTAGCAGGCCCCTTCGTCGAGGCCGCGCCAGCCCTCGAGGCACCAATCGGTCTTCACGTCCGGGAGGGCCGCCGTCGTGCTTTGCGGCGTCGAAAGCGGCGGCGCGACCGTCGACGCAGCCGCTGCATCGGCAGAAGGCGCGGAGGCGTTCGGCTGCGCTCCGCTCGCGTTCGTCGTGCTCGATGCGCGCTGCGCGCCTCGAGCGAGCTCCTCCGGCGGCGCGGCGCTCCGGCACCCGGAGGCCGTCGCCGCGGCGACGAAGAGCGCCGCGATGCGCATGCGTGCGCGTGCCATGGACGATGCCGAGCCCACCCCCTCGTTCGTGGCGCGCGCGCAGCGCCTCACTTGCACGTCGCCGGATCGAGGATCGTGCACACGCCCGCGATGCATCGAGCCGGAGCCAGGCACTTCGGACCGCTCTCGTCGTTGCACGGAGCGCCGTCGGCCGCGACGGCTTCGCAGGATCCGGTCGTCGAGCCCGGAGCGATCTTGCAGGTCGCGCCCGCAGCGCAGCCGGCGATCCTCTCCAGGCTGAACTCGCACGTGCCTCCGGGAGGAGACAGCTCCGCCTGCGAGCAGACCCCGGCCGTCGGGTGGCAGTAGTAGCCCTTCGCGAGGTCGCACGCGTTCTGGTCACGGACGAACCTGCAGGCAGCCCCGGGAGCGAGCGGGGGCGCGCATCGGCCTTCGTTGCAGCCGAGCGTGGGGAGGCACGGCTGCGTCGGGCTGCACGGATCACCGGCCTTGCCGAACGCGACGCACTTCTGCTGGTGGCACGCGAGCCCGTAGTCGCAGTCCTCGTCGCGTTTGCAGTCCGCCCCCGCGGAGCCGAGCGACGAGCACGCACCGCATCCGGTGTTGTCCGTCCGGCGGCAGAGCCCGTTCTTGCACTGGGCGTCGTGCCCGCAAACGGCGCCGTCCTCGAGCGTCCCCGGGGCGGTGCGGCAGCTCTCGGGATAGTTCCGGCCGACGACGTCGTCGCAGCTCGTGGCCTTCACGTCGCTCGCGCACCGGACGAGCTGCTCGGGGGTCGCGCTCGTGCCGGGCGCCGTGAAGGACGACGGGCAGTTGATCTTGAACCGAGCGATGCACTGCGACGTGTCCGCGAACGCGCTCTTGACGAGGAAGGGCGCGCACTCCTCCAGCTTGCTGCAGAGCGCCGCGGCGGCTTCGTCGCACGCTTGCTCGGGGGAGACGGGATCGTCACCAGCCCCGCAGGCGAAGACGACGAGCGAACAGGCGGCCAGACGAAAGCCGAGATCGAGCGTCCTCATCGCCAAGAGGGTACACGCCGCCTCGGGCGTGAAGCCAATCCAGGCCCGTCCCCCGCGGGCCTCCACCGAAGATGCTTTGCGCCGGGCGAGCGTGTACCTTCGACCCATGCCCCAGGTGCGGCGCAAGAGATCGTACCTCCTCGACCCTCGCTTCCAGTTGAAGTGGACCGGCTACCTCGTCGGGGTCGTCGTCGTCGTCATGACGTGCCTCGGCCTCGTCATCGCTCGGACGGCAGGGCGTGCGGCCGACACCGCGAGCCTCGCGGTCAAGCAGGCGGAGAAGGCGTTCGAGGAGTCTCGCACCAACAACATCCTCGCGCGGCGAACCGTGCAGCTCGCGGCCGGCGACAACGCGGCGCTCCAGGCGATCATGGAGGAGTCGCTCGGCGAGGTGGACGCGCAGTCCGAGAAGAACCTCGCCGACGTTCGGAGGACGGAGGCGGAGATCGCGCAGGATCGGAAGAAGCTGCAGATCCTGCTCGTCGGCGCCGGCCTCGCGCTGGTCGCGCTCCTCCTCGTCATGGGCGTCATCATCACGCACCGCATCGTCGGGCCGGTGCACAAGATGAAGCGGCTCCTCCGGCGCGTCAGCACGGGCCGCCTCGTGATCGAGGAGCGACTGCGCAAGGGCGACGAGCTCGAGGACCTCTTCGACACGTTCCTCCAGATGACCTACTCGCTCCGCGCGATGCAGACCGCTCGCCTCGCGACCCTCGACGGCGCCATCCGCCGCGCCGAGGCGACGTCGACGCCCGCAGAAGTCATCGAGAGCCTGCGCGCGCTTCGCGCGCAGATGGTCGTCGGCCTCGAGCCGCGCCGAAGCTCGATGCGGCCGCCCCCTCCCTCCTCCACGTGACCGATCATGAGAGACATCGTCGCCGCCGCCATCGATCAGCTCTGCGCCGCCTTCGAGCGAGGCGGGTACAACCCCACGCCGATCATCGACCTCGGCGTGCTCGTCGTGTACGCGGACGGCGTCATCGACGACAAGGAGCGCGAGGTGCTCCTCGACGTCTTCTCGACGCTCCTCGACACGAAGATCTCGCCCGAGGTGGTCGACCACCTCGTCACCGCGAGCGTGCAGGTGATCAAGGCGGCCGGCGCGGAGTCGCGCGCACGCCTCATCGCCGAGATCCTGCTCGACTGCGACGCGGTCGAGCCCGGGATCCTCGTCGCGCTCGCGGTCGCCTACGCCAGCGAAGGGCTCTCGAAGGACGAGCGCGTCGTGATCGAGCGCATCGCCGACTTCGCCAAGCTGCCTCGCTCGCGCCTCGAGGAGCTCATCCGAAGGGTCGGCGCACGCGCGGCAGGCGATCCGGTGAGCGTGCGCAGCCTGCTCGCGGCGAGCCCGTCGAAGGCCTGATCGCCATCGCGCGCTTCGAGCGAAGAGCTCGAGCTCGTCTCGAGCGCGACGAAGAAACGTAGGACCGTCCCTCGCTCACCTTGCGTCCGGGCCGGGTGAAGCTAAGGTCTCGTTCGCCCGCGTACGTCTTCTCGCAACGATCGCCCCTCGACTGGGATCGCACTCCGCTGCGTGGTTCGTCACTGTGGGGGCGGAAGTCACTTCCGCCGACCTCCTCCGATCCCAACGGCACGTATCCGAGGTGGTTCATCGTCTCCGTGCCGTCAGCAATCGAGTGAACAATGGGCAATCGTCTTTATGTGGGAAACTTGTCGTACGCCTCCACGGCCGACGGGCTGCGCGAGACCTTCTCCGCGTTCGGTGAGGTCACCGACGTGCACGTGGTCATCGACCGCGAGAGCGGCCGGTCGCGCGGCTTCGGGTTCGTCACCATGAGCTCGCCGCAAGAGGCGCGCGAGGCCATGGAGAAGATGAACGGAGCCGTCTTCGACGGGCGTCCGCTCAAGGTCAACGAGGCCGCAGAGCGGCCGAGCCGCGGGCCTTCGAGCCGCAATGGCTTCGGCGGCGGTCGCAACGGCGGCCGCCGCGGCGGTCACCGCGGCTGGTAGACCTGACGACGACGAAACGCGAGCGAGGCGAGGTCGTCCGATCTCGCCTCGCTTCTTTTCGTCCGCCTCACGTCTCGATCTCGGGCGCCTTGCCCCACGCCGCAGCGATCTTCCGCTTCGTGGGGATGTACGGGCTCACGGCATCGACGAAGGCGTCCACCGCCTGGCGCATCGTCTGCTCGTCGTTCGCGCCGAGCCCGCGACCCGCGTAGTCGATCTTCTCGACGATCGCCGCCGCCTCCTTCAACCCCGGAGACGGGCAACCGAACGTCGATGCCAGCTCCCCCTCGACCCGGCGGGCGAAATCGCACGGCGCCTCGCCGGCGGCGGGCTCGATGTCGATCGTCGCGAGCACGGCCAGCGCGCGACGCCACAGGTTCATCACGCGCGCGGTCGGCGCCACGGGCCAGAGCGGCCGCTCGAGGTGGCGCATGAGAAGGGCGCGTCGGAGCGGCGGGACGAAGACCGCGAAGACGAGGAAGAGCAAGAGCGCCGCGATCAGGAGCCAGAAGAAGATTTTGAACCCGAGGTTCAGTGCCTCGGCAGCCGCGCTGCCGGCGTGGTCGGTATCGGGCTTGTCGATCGGCGACTCCGAGGAGCCGGAGCCGCCGCCCTTCGAGCCGCTGCCCTTCGAGCCGCCATCTTTCGAGCCACTCCCCTTCGAGCCGCCACCTTTCGCGCCGCTTCCCTGCGAAGAGCCGCCCTTCGAATCGCTGCCCGGCGTTCCGCCGCCCGACGTCCCGCTCGAGTCCCCGCCTTCACTACCGGGCTCGCTGCCCGACGCGCCGCCACCGCTCGACGTCTCGCTGCCGGACTCTCCGCTCGAGGCACCGCCGCCGCTCGACGTCCCGCTTCCCGATTTCCCACTCGAGCCCTGACCGCTCGACGCACCGCCGCTCGACGTCTCGCTTCCCGACTGCCCGCTCGAGCCCTGACCGCTCGACGCACCGCCGCTCGACCCGCCGCCGCTCGACGTCTCGCTTCCCGACTGCCCGCTCGAGCCCTGACCGCTCGACGCACCGCCGCTCGACCCGCCGCCGCTCGACGTCTCGCTCCCCGACTCTCCGTCCGAGACCTGACCGTTCGACGTCTCGCTCCCCGACTCTTCGCTCGAGCCCTGGCCGTTCGACGTCCCGCTTCCCGACTTGCCGCTCGAGCCGTCGCCGCCTCCGTTCCCCTTTCCACCCTTCGAGGGTTCGCCGGTGCCCTGTTCCACCTCGTGCGTCCGGAACAGGTACGGCGAGACGATCGCCGTCACACCGAGGACGGCGATCGTGAAGAGGAAGAGCACGACGAAGCTCCCTCGCCCCGGCCGCGCGACGGCGACCGCGTCCGTCGGCTCTCGGACGGCCCCGCGCGGACGCACGACCTCCTGCCACGTCGTGAGCAAGAGCGAGTGCCGCGTCGCGAGGAAGACGAGCATGAAGAAGACGGTGCCCGCGAGGCACACGATCGTGAACGGGTCCCAGACCGCATGCTTCGTCCCGCCGTGGAAGGTCGCGACGGCGCCGTGCGTGTTCATCCAGTGGACGGCGCCGCCGATCGAGAAGACGAGCGGATACCACGACGCGACGACGTCGAGCCGGCTCGCCACGCCGAGATAACCGCCGAACGCCGCGAACGTCGCGACGATGAGATAGAGCGCGATCGGCCCGAGAACGAGGCCGCTCAACGACGCTCCGACGAACAGCGTGACGAAGAGGATCGTGATCGGCACGAGCCGCAGCCCCACGAGGCCGAGCACATTGCCGAGCACGTGCCCCGCGACGGTCGCGGCGAGGACGCCTCCGAGGGCGATGACGTCTCCCGCCGACGCGCCGAACCCGCCGCTCGTCAGGACGAGGCTGGTGAAGAGGCAGCCGACACCCCACATCGAGAAGAGGCCGTACGAGACGAGCACCGGCCACGAGCGCCGGAAGGTCGCGCGCAGATTCGCGAACGCTCCGCTCGATGCTCCGCCGATCGGGGCGACGACGTTCTTGCCGCCAGCGTTCACGCCGACCTCCCGTATGCAACGGCGCCGCCTCGCTGTCCCATGTGCAGGTCCACGACGGTGGCGGCGCGAGCGGAGCCCTTGAGCCCGACGAGCCTGTGACGGCCATGGGCGACCTCGAGCCTGTACACGGCGTCCGGAAGCGAGAGGAGGACCTGGAGCGCGTGCCGCCCGCACGCAGCGGCGCGCCACCGGAGCGCGAGGCGATGCGCGCGGTCCTCGAGGCGTCGCTCGAGCGCCTTCGTACGAGCGAAGACGCCGTTCTCCTCGGCGCCCACCGGGTACGGGAGGAAGAGCGCGCGTTTGACGAGCTCCTTGAAGCCGAGCTTCCGCCCGGTGTCGTCGTAGTCGACCCAGGTCTCGATCACGCCCCGAGGAGGCGGACCGAGGGCGTCTTGCGGATCGTAGTAGACCCACGTGGTCTCGCGCGCGACGCGCGGGAGCGACGGCGGCGCCAGGCGCATCGTGACGACGATGGCGTTGTCGAAGGCGACGTCCTGCGACGGAGAGCGGGCGTCCGCTTGCTCCTGTCGCACGCCGAAGTCGAGGACGTCCTCGATGCGCCACTGCGACTGCCACTCCGCGCGCGCGCTGGCGTCGAGACCGTGGGCGTGGTTCGCCGACGCGGGGACGAGCTCGGGGCGCAGCGTCCCGTCGTCGGATCGCGCCACGAGCAGCAGCGTCACCTTCTCGCCCTGCTCGACGAGCCGCTGCGCGATCGCGAGCCATGCCTCGACGAGCGAGTCGAGCGCATCGTCGATCACGGCAGTGTGATCGAGCCAGTCGAACGGCACCCACGTGTCGAGCGCGACGACGACCCGCTTCGCCGAGGTCTCTCGGCTGTCCGGCGTCTTGACGATCATGCGCCCCGCGCGGAGCGACATCTCCCAGTGGATGCGCCGCGTGTCGTCGCCCGGGACGTACTCGCGGAAGCGGAAGAGGTCCTCCGTCGGGAAGCGGTGCGGGCGCGCGAGGATGTCGGGCTCCTCGGTGTTCGTCGGCGGCGGCGCGACCACCTCCGCCGGTCGAACGGCGGGCAGGACGCGGAGGCGCGCCGTCGCGAGCGAGGCGACCGTCGCGCTCGTGATCCCGAGCAGGTCGGTGAACGCGATGCGGAGCGGAGGGGCGTCGTAGGTTCCACGCGGCGTGCGCTTGAGGAGCACGGACAGCGTGAGGCGCTCCTCGCGCGACTTCGGCGGCACGACGTGCCGGACCTCCGTCGCGAGCCGCGGCGGGAGCGCGCCCGACAGCGTGAGGAAGAAGCCGGGCGGGACGGGCACGCCCTTCAGATCGAGCACGTCGCGCACGACGTCACCCGCGCGAGCGACGCCGGGGACGTACTTGCGATGGACGACGGCGCCGCGCGCGAGGAGGTTGCTCGAGAAGCTCCGAACGAGGAACGAGCTCAAGAACGCCGATAGTGACGTGACGACGTAGAACGCGCTCAGCGCGAGCACGGCGACGACGCCGAGATCGGCCCACTGGTACGCGAGCGCCATGAGCAGGAACCCGAGGCCGGTGCACAGGATGAGGAAGCCACGCGGCGTGACGATCGCGGCGGCGCGCGCGATCGCGTCGAGGCGCGTGCGCGTCGTCAGCGCGTTCGCACGGCGGAGGAGCGCGATCTGTGCGCGGGCCTTCCGGATCGTCCCGAGGAGCTGCACGAGGAAGAGCGGGACGAGGACGATGCCGGAATAGAGCGCGAACTTGTCGACGGTGTCCTGTACCTCGCTCGTCTCGAAGAGCGTGAGCCCGCTGCTGACGACGAGATACGGCATCGCGAAGAGCAGCGCGACGTGCCCTATGATGCGGACGATCGCCTCGGGCGGCTCGAACGTCCCCTCCTCGAGGGGATCGACGGTGAGCTTCCCGCGACGCCAGGACCAGACGACCGGCAGCCCGTGCTCGTCGCGCGGCGTGCCGAGCAAGAGGAGGAACCCGTCGATCCAGCCGAAGATGCCGCCGAGCCCGCACGTGAAGAACGTGAGAGCGACGTAGACGAGCCCGACCGCGACGTTGCCGATGGCCATCCGGTGGCCGCCGACCCAGCCGAAGAGCAGCCACATGAGGAGGACCATCTCCTTGGTCCTCGGCGACGTCGGCTTGTGGCGCCGTGGTCGGATCGCGGAGATCACTCGATTCCTCGCCTCAACGCTCGATGGGGACCTGACGCACGACGTAGTCGACGTAGGCTCCCCCGCTCCGCTGGCCGGACACGACGACGCGATGCGCGAGGACGTCGACGGCTGTCCGCTGCAGGTCGGAGGGCACGACGTGGTCGCGCCCCTCGAGCATCGCGACCGCCATCGCCATGCGAAGCCACATCAGGGTGGCGCGCGGGCTCGGCGGCGTGAGGCACGCCGGATCCTGCCGCATCGCCGTCACGACGTTCACGGCGTGACGCTTCACGCTCTCGGCGACGTAGATCGACGGGAGGAGCCGCTGCCACCCGAGGAACTCCTCGGCGGCGAGCACCGGGCGGAGGGCTTGGATCGCGACGTCCTTGCCCATGTGGACGTCGAGCATCCGCATCTCGGCGTCGGGCGGAGGGAAGCCCATCGAGAGGCGGATGGTGAACCGATCGAGCTGCGCCGCGGGGAGCGGGAACGTGCCGTCGTGCTCGAGCGGGTTCATCGTGGCGATGACGAGGAACGGCTGCGGCAGGACGTGCGTCGTCCCGTCGACGGTGACCTGTCCCTCCGCCATGACCTCGAGGAGCGCGGCCTGCGTCTTCGGCGTCGCGCGGTTGATCTCGTCGGCGAGCACGAGGTTCGCGAAGACGGGCCCCGGCACGAACTCGAACGCCTTCTTGCGCAGGTTGAAGACGTTGTTGCCGGTGATGTCGAGGGGCAGGAGATCCGGCGTGAACTGGATGCGCTTGAACGAGAGGTGGATCGACGCGGCGATCGAGCGCGCCAGCATCGTCTTGCCGACGCCGGGCACGTCGAGGAGCAGCACGTGCCCGCCGGCGCACATCGCGGCGAGCACGCGCGTGATGACGTCGCTCTTGCCGAGGATCACGCGCTCGACGTTCTGGAGCACCCGCCGGAACTGCTGTCCGACGTGCGCGATCCGCTCGCGCTGCTGGTCCGTGACGGGCGATTGCCCGGGCACGGGTGCCTGCCCCGGCATCGGGCCTTGCCCCGGCATCGGGCCTTGCCCCTGCACGGGCACCTGCCCCGGCACCGGCGCTTGTTGCGGATGGCCGTAGCCGTGCGGTCCCGGATACGGCTGCGCCGCACCGTGAGGTTGGATCGGAGGCGCCAGGGGCTGGCCGCCGTGGGGGTTCGGAGGAATGCCTTGCATGATCGTTCACCTGGCCGGGAACAAGAAGGAGCCGATGCGGCGGAGCCATCGCTCCAGCCAGCTCTTGTCTCCGAAGGAGTAGAGCTCGGTCCACTCTCGGAGCCGTTCGGGGTCGATCCCCCATGCGCGCGAGAAGCTGCGGATGACGCGCATCTCGCTCTCGTCCATCTGCCCGTCCGACCAGCCCATCTGGAACATCTCTTCGAGCACGCGCTCGCGGTCGTCGAGCGTCGGCGGCGGGTCGATCTCGTTGGGCCTCCACACGCGGATGTCCTCGGGACCGAGCGGAGGGATCCCGCGTTTCTCCGCGGCGCGCGCGAGCACGGCGAGATCGTCCTGGCTCGCCTCGCCGTCGGCCGCAGCGACGGACGCGAGCGCGAGCAGCTCCTCGCGCGGACCACCGTACCTGCGCAGCGAGACCGGCACCGTCGAGTTCCTCGTCGACGGTGGCGCCTCCTCGCGCACGATCACCGGCTCGCCCGCCGTGCCTGCGCCGCCACCGGAGGAGAAGAGATAGTCTGCGACGTCGAACGTCGTCTCGACGCGCTCGCCGCGTTGGAGCGCTTCGAAGACCTCGGTCGAGCTCCGCAGCACGAAGTACACCTCGAGGAGCTCCCGAGCGGAGACGAGCCCTTCTTCCCGCGCCCACCGTTCGAGCGCGCGCTCGACCTCGTCGACGTCGGCGAACGACCGCGGTGGGGCTTTGTCCTCGAGCACGGCGTGCGCCCCGCAAGACGGACACCGCCGCGCCTCGCGCATCGCATCGTCGAGCGCTCCTCCACATCCCGGACACCCCTCGCCGGGCATCACGTTCGCGACGCCGATCACCCTCCCCTCCGCGGTGTGCCCGCACAGCCTGCAGCACACCGCCTCGGGCACGCCGAGGCGGCAGCACGCCGACTCGCCGTCCCACATCTCGACGCGTGCACCTTCCACGCTGCACGAGGGACAATCGACGCGCACCTCGAACGCCATCGAGCACTACTCTAGCGACGAACGACGTACGGCCCAACCGCCCCGCAGCGCGCGAGCGCTCGATAGTGAACATGCAGACAACGCGAGAATTCACTCGCGCGAATCGAGTCTCACTCTCGACCCGCAGCGCCTCGCGCAACCGTGCCGCTGACGCGACTGACCACCAGAGGAGAACGCCCAACTCGTCCATGGCGCGCCTCGTCTCTTCGAGCGGAGTCCGCCAGTGGGAAGACGCTCGCAATTGCGCGAGGCATCGCGCTCGGAAGGAAGGCGCACGCCATCATCGGACGAGAGCGCGCGCCATCGTCAGATGAGGGCGAGCTCATCGTCTCTCGTAGAGAGTCCGCCGGTGAAAAGACGCTCGCCGTTGCGCGAGGCATCGCAGCTCGAAAGGGAGACTCCCTCCCTTTCCGCAGGAAATGCGAAGCATTCCTGCGAGCTCCCTGTCTCCCTGTCGACCCCTGTCTCCCTCCCCACTCCCTGTCTTTCAGAACCGCCCATGAAGGACGGCGCCACCCCCACCAGCGATCGGCGCCGCACCGACGCTCACGGGAGCCTTCGCTCGGGGCGCGGTGAAGTAGAGGATGGCGCCGCCCACGAGCAGCGCACCGCCGGCGATGAAGCCGATCGTGGAGTAGGTCGCGAAGTCGAGCGCCTGGTTGCGAAGCTCGACCCCTCGCGGATCGCACACGTTCGGATCGGGACCGCAGAACGCCTTCGACTCGTCGTTCTTCGCTGCCACCTGGAGCCCGAGATAGCTCCCCACTCCGATGCCGACCACGCCGAGGCCGGCCGTGACGAGGCCGAGGACGCGCTGCGTGCCTCCCTTGCCGGGATCCTCCGGCGGGCTCTCGGGCTTCGGAGGAGGAGCAGGCGTCGGCTCGTCGACGACGGGCGCATCCTCCAGCGGAGGGATCTTCACCGTGATCGCTCCACGCTCGAGCGGCACGGAGATCGTCGTCTGCCACTCCTTCTTGTTCGGCGCGGACACGACGATCGTGTGCTCTCCGCCGTCGGTCGGGATCGGCGTGCCCCAGAGCGGATTGCCGAGCACGACGCCGTCGCGCCGGATCTCGAGCCCCGGCACGTCGGACACCGCCGACGCGTCGATCGTGAGCTTCGAGATCCGCGGCTCGAGCTTCCGCGCCTCTTCTCGCGCGACCCCGACGCGCGGGTCCTTCTGCTTGGCGGCGAGCGCCTCGGCTTCGTGGAACGTCGCCCACGCGCTCGCGATTTGACCATTTTTCGCATAGCACTCGCCGAGCCAGAGCATCGTCCCGATGCCCGGGTCGAGCCGCTGGCTCTCGGCGAACTTCTGACAAGCGGCAGCGTACTGGGCCGCGCTCATGAGCCGCTTGCCCTCGTTGAAGAGGGCCTCGGCGGCTGCAGCGTCGTTCTTGCTCTGTGCGAGCGATGCCGTCGAAACCGTGATCGACGTCAGGAGCGTGGCCGCAAGGAGCCATCGCGCTCGAAGCATCCCATGAGGGTACGCAAAGTCGGGCCGGAGGTCACTTTCGTGTTCCGAACCGGTCGCTGGGAGAATCGGATCGTTTGGGGTCGGCCGTGGCCGCCGGACGCCGGACGGCTGGGCGGGAACGCGGTGTTGCCGTCTTCGGCGCCGACGCGCTCGCGGGCGGAGCCTCCACGACGGGAGGCGGCACCTGATCCGCCGGCGCCTCGACGCTCGTCGGGACGGGCTCCGGCGCCGAGGTCGCTGCAGGCTCCGGCACGTTCGGACCGGCATGCGCCTCCGATCGCGACGTGCGGACACCGATGATGAGCACGATGCCGACGATCGCCATCGCGGCGAACACCGCGAGGAGCCAGCCTCCCACGTTCTTCGTCGGCTTTCGTTCGCGCTGGAGGACGACCGTGGGGATGAGCCTCTGCGAGACCGCCGGCTGCGAGACCACCGGGTCGCGGACAGGTATGCGCTGCGACGTGCCCCTCTCGAGCCGCATCGCCGCGCTCTCGGGCTGCACGATCTCCTCGAGCGCGTAGGCGAGCTCGACGGCCGTCTGGAACCGATCTTCGCTCCTCCGCGCGAGGCAGCGCATGACGATCTGCTCCAGGTTGGGAGGAACACCCACCCATCCGAGCGGCGGAGGCCTCTCGGTGAACACCCGTCGGGCGATGAGCTCCGGCTTGTCGGCCTGGAAGGGAGGCCTGCCGGACAGCATCTCGTAGAGGACCGCGCCGAGCGCGTAGATGTCCGTCCTCTGGTCGATCGTGCCGTTCTCGAACTGCTCCGGCGCCATGTACGCCGGCGTGCCCATGATGGCCTTCGACTTCTGCTCGGCGCCGGTCTTCGAGATCCCGAAGTCGAGGAGCTTGACCCTGCCCGACCCGTCGGCAGCCCGGACGATGTAGACGTTCTCCGGCTTGAGGTCGCCGTGAATGATGCCCGCCGCGTGCGTCTCGGCGAGGGCCTGACACATCTGAAGCGCGTACCGCACCGCGTCGCGGTGCGGGATGGGACCGTTCTCGAGGAGCGCCGCGAGCTCGCTTCCCTCGAGGTACTCCATGACGATGTATGGGGTCCCGTCGTCGAGCGCCGCGACGTCGTGCACGCGGACGACGTGCTCGCTCTGCACTTTGGCGGCCGCCCGTGCCTCGTGGAGGAGGCGGGTCACCGACTCTTGGTTGGCCACCTCCCGCCGTAGGAACTTGATCGCGACGGATTGCTGCAGGAGGAGGTGCGTGGCTTTCACCACGATCCCCATCCCACCCGCGCCCAGGATGCTCTCTATGCGATACCGATTCGCGATGACCGTTCCGACGGCGACGGGGGCGTTCATCGGTACCATCGCCGATCATACCGCCATCCGTATCTGGCCCCAATGCCCGTCGAACCTGGTACGACTCTGGCGGTCCGCCGCCACCCCGGCGAGGGGAGCGTGTAGGTATCGGGCCTTCAGGACCCTGCTCTTGCCACCTCGGGCGCCGCGATCGCGCGTCCGAGCTCGTGTGCCTCGCGGGGTCGGGCGGCTGCGACCGGTCGACGCCCGCAGGGGCCGTGTCTAGGTTCGAGCTCCGATCGATGAGGCGCATCCCGACGATGAAGGAGCTCAAGGAGCGGGCGCTCGAGCCCGACCCCTGCCCGCTCTGCAAGCGCCCGAACTACTACCCATCCGACCACCACCTCGTGCCGCGCACGCGAGGGGGGAAGGTCACCACGACCGTCTGCCGGGACTGCCACTCGGCCATCCACGCGACGTTCAGCAACAAGGAGCTCGAGCGGGAGTACTCGACGCTCGAAGCGCTCCTCTCGCACGAAGGCTTCGCGGCGATCGTGCGTTTCATCTCGAAGCAGGACGGACGCGTGCGGACGGACCTCAACCGCAGCCAGCGGCGGCGTGGGCGCAACGGCTGACGCTCGCGCGGAGAGGCGAGCCTGCCGACTCAGAACTTGCAACCTTTGACGATCGGTAGCCCGACCACGGGTCCACAAGCGTAGAGCGGCGAGGGCACCTCGCTGCACCACACCTGCTGGCATTGGAGGCCTTCGGGCTCGCAGCCCACCTTGGTGTTGGGATCGCACAGGACCACGGTTGCTCCCAGGTGGCTGCAGGACTCCCGGCAGGAGGCGTGCCCCGCGCTATCTCCGAACACGATCAAACAGCATCGCTGGCCTGTCGGGCAGTCGTCGGGCCCCTGGCAGTCGAGCTCGAAATCGTTCGTGTTCTGGCCGACACTGCAAGACCGACATCGAAGGCCCTCGTTGGGCGTGCTCGAGCCGAAGCAGCACTTCTCACCCTCGCCACAGAGAGCGCCGTTGCACTCGATCCGCGGGGGCGAGGGTCCCGCGTCTTCGCCCCTCGACCCTCCTCCTTCCTCCCCGTCGTTTCCCACGCCGCCTTCGACGACACCGCTCGCACGTTCGCCGCCGCCCGTGGCCGCGTCTTCACCGTCGGTGCGCTCGACGGGGTCGTTGTTCGTGTCGGAGTCGGAGTCCCCGAAGAGAAAGAGCCCCCTCCCGCAGGCCATTCCGAGCGTCACGAGCAGAACGAGCGCGGGTCGGGCACGCGTGAAGCCCACGTTGCCATCATGCAATGCTCACCGTCGAGACGCCCCCCCCTTGTCGAGGGACGCCTCTGCGGATCCGCTCCTGTTCAGAACGCCCAACCCACGCTCACCATCTGCCCTCGCGGCAAGGGAGCGACCGTGAACCGAGCGCGATCGAGGAGGCCCGCACGTGCGCCGGGGCGGACCGGGCGATGGAACGAGAGCGGGATGCCGGCGCCGACGGCCGCGCCGATGGCGGCGCCTGCGAGCACGTCCGTGAAATAGTGGCGGTCGGCGGCGATGCGCGTGTACGCGGTCGCGACGCCGAGCACGAGGCCCGCCGTCCACACGAGGGGGGCCACCCGGTAGCCGCGTTTGCTGGCGACGACGCCAGCGGCGGACGCGAACCCGAACGCAGCGACGACGTGACCGGCCGGGAACGAGTGGAACGCGCCCGCCTTCGCGATCTCCGCCGCGCGCGCGTCCTCGTCGGCCATCGCATGGACGTACGGACGCGTGCGCAGCGTCACGGACTCGGCGATCTGGCCGACGAGCATCGCGCCGAGGCCGCCCTCGGCGATCGCGACGACGTCGACGAGCGTCTCGTCCCCGCGATCGTCCGCGAAGGCAGCCAGGGCGGTCAGGCCCACGGCGGCGGCGGGAGCGGCGCCGAACGCGAGGATGTGGCTCGTCAGGTTCGCAGGGCGAGTGTCACGCCGCCGGAGCGCCGTGCGGAACCAGTCGTCGACCGCGTTCACCTCGCCGGAGCCCTCGGGTCCGTCGCACCACCGGCAGCGGCTCGGCTCGAGATCGTCGCGAACGAGATCGAAGCCCACGACGGCGGCGGCCAAGCCGACCGTCACGGGCAGCTCGAGCCGCAGGTCGTGCCGGAGCTCGACGGGCTTCGTGACCGGCTCGGCCCGGGCCTCGGCCGAGGCCACGAGCGCCGACGCCGCTGCCACGATCGTCGATAGAAGGCGCCTCACGTGGAACGACTGTAGTGCAGTCGTCTCGTCCGGGCACGGGCAGCGTCGAAACGCGAGCGCTCGACGTGCCGATCGATGCGCGGATCGCGCGCGCCTCCCATCGCCGTTCGCACTATGCGCGCTCGGGAACGAGCCCGTTCACCAGAGCACGCCGTACCCGCCGTAGCCTCCGTATCCGCCACCGAAGCCGCCGACCGTGCCGAATCCGCGGTAGCTCCGATACCCGCGGGTCACGCCGTAGCCGAGCCCCGTGCCGTAGCCGACGCCGTAGCCTCGAGAGATGCCGTAGCCGAGGCCGCCGCCGTACCCGAGGCCGTAGCCCGGCCCGTAGTACCCGTAGCCGTAGCTCGGTCCGTAGGCCCCGTAGCCGTAGCCCGGTCCGGCGGCCCCGAAGCCCGGCCCGTAGACGATCTCCGACGAGACCGTGCCGACGTTCTCCGTCTCCTCGGGCGCAACGGCCTCGTCGGCAGTCTCGGTCGGGAGAGCGCCGCCGTCCATGAGAGCCTCGGCCTCGTCCGTTGGGCTGGCGCAGCCGCCAAGCATGAGGCCGACACCGACGAACGCGCTCGTGACCGACATCTTCGTGAGAGTGGACATGGCAAGTTGCCTCCTTCGACGGGGTCTCCGGCACTGCACGTCCAGTGCCACGCGTCCGCGCGTCTTCGCTCCGCCCGTACGAACGCGCGCACGCAGTCGGTGAGCGCGTGCTCGGCGGCGCGTCGCAGATGGTCGCTCAGGGGGGGAGCGATCACGCCTCGCACACGCACGCGTCGACGACTCGTCCGCAGCCCAGCATTCGGATCGGCGCGCAAGGAGCCCGGCCGTGGGTGCGCGGCTCGACCGGTACGCGTCGGAAGCGGTGGCGTGGCTCGTCCTTCAACCGAGCACGCGGCGGAGCCTCGCCCACATCGCCGGATCGCCGAGCCCTGCGAGGGCGGACGCGAAGGCGGGGAGCTCGTCCCGATACATCGTGAGGAGCTCCGGGTTGTTCTTCGCCGACGCTTCGCAGTTCGCGATGCGGTCGGCGAGCTTCAGCGTCACGGCGGCGGGCAGCGCCTGCATCTTCTCGTAGGCAGACTGGCTCCGCTCCTTACGATTCTTGCCGACGCCGGTCACCGCCCAGACGAGCGCCGCGACGTCGGGCCCGAACTCCCGCTCGATCTCCTCTCGCGTGACCGACGTGTCCTCGAGGACGTCGTGGAGCCACGCGGCGACGCCCAGGTCGCCGCCATGACCGAAGTCGCGGAGCACCGCTCGGACCGCCTCCAGATGCACGACGTACGGCTCGTTGCCGTAGCGCTGGTCCCCATGCGCCTTCACCGCGAAAGCCCTGGCCTTCGTCTCGGCGTCCATGCGTGAGTCCCTGAAAGCGTGGAAGAAGGGCCCTCATCTTAACCGACGCGAGCCCGCCGTACGACTCGACGCGTACGGGAAAACCCACTAAGTCGGGGCCCATGCATCGTCGCCTGCTCTTCGGATCCTTCGCTCTCCTCTTGGCGCTCGGGTGTGGCTCGCCGGCCGGTCAGGCCGGTCCCGTGGCGACGCCTGCCGACTCCGCGACGGCGCAGGGCCCCGTCGACGAGCTCGACAAGGAGCTGCCGCTCGACGCCCGCGTGAAGAAGGGCAAGCTCGACAATGGGCTCACCTATTACATCCTCCCGCACAAGAAGCCGGAGAAGCGCGCGCAGATCTGGCTCGCGGTCAACGCGGGCTCGGTGCTCGAGGACGAGGATCAGCTCGGCCTCGCGCACTTCGTCGAGCACATGGCCTTCAACGGCACGAAGCGCTTCCCGAAGCAGGCGATCGTCGACTTCGTCGAGAAGAGCGGCGTCCGCTTCGGGCCCGACCTCAACGCGTACACGTCGTTCGACGAGACCGTGTACATGCTGCAGGTCCCGACGGACAAACCGGAGATCCTCGCCACGGGCTTCCAGATCCTGCGCGACTGGGCCGACGGCGTGGCGTTCGAAGCCGAAGAGGTGGAGAAGGAGCGCGGCGTCGTCCTCGAGGAGTGGCGACTCGGACGAGGCGCGAGCCGGCGTCTCTTCGACAAGCAGGCGCCCATCGTCTTCCACGGGTCGAAGTACCCGGACCGGCTCCCCATCGGAAAGCCCGAGATCATCAAGGGCGCTCCCCGCGATGCGCTGGTCCGCTTCTACAAGGACTGGTACCGACCGGATCTGATGGCCGTCATCGCGGTCGGCGACTTCGAGGTCGCGGACATCGAGGCGCGCATCAAGAGCGAGTTCGCCTCGATGCAGGCGCCGAAGAAGCCTCGCCCGCGCACGTTCCAGAAGGTGCCCGCACACGACAAGCCGCTGGTGACCATCGAGGCCGATCCGGAGATGACGCAGACCTCGGTCTCGATCACGAGCAAGATGCCCCACCGGCCGGAGAAGAGCGCGCGCGACTACCGTCGCAGCCTCGCCGAGCGCCTCTTCACGGCGATGCTCAACGCGCGGCTCGACGAGGTCCGGCGCCAGCCGAACGCGCCCTTCTTGACCGCGGTCTCGGGGGTCTCGAAGCTCGTGCGTACGGCCGACGCGTTCCGCGTGTCCGCGACGGTGAAGGACGACGCCGTCCAGCAGGGCTTCGAGGCGCTCCTCGAGGAGGTGGTCCGCGTCCAGCGCCATGGCTTCACCGCGACCGAGCTCGATCGGGCCAAGAGCCAGCTCCTCCGGCAGTTCCAGCAGACCGTGAAGGAGCGCGACAAGCAGGACGCCCGCGTCTACGCGCAGGAGATCGTCCGCAACTTCCTAGAGGAAGAGTCGATGGCCGGCGCCGAGGCGGAGCTCGCGATGGTCGAGCGGTTCTTGCCGACGTACACGGTCGCGGAGATGAACGAGCTCGCGAAGAAGCTCACGGCTGGCAGCCGCGTCATCGGCGTCGCGGGTCCGCCGACGATGGCCAAGCCCACCGCCGATGCGATGCTCGCGTCGCTGAAGGCGGTCGAGAAGCGTGACATCAAGCCCTACGACGACGGCGAGGCCGGCGCGGAGCTCATGGCGCAGAAGCCGACGCCCGGGCCCGTCGTGAAGACGAAGACGATCGCCGAGATCGGCGTCACGGAATGGACACTCAAGAACGGCGTCCGCGTCGTGATCAAGCCGACGAGCTTCCGCAACGACGAGGTCCGTCTCTCGGCCTTCTCGCCGGGCGGTCACTCGCTCGTGAAGGACGCGGATTTCGAGTCGGCCCGTTTCGCCGACCAGGTGATCGCGCAGGGAGGTCTCGGCTCGTTCGACGCGGTGAAGCTGCGCAAGGCGCTCGCCGGGAAGGTCGCGAGGGTCACGGCGCGCATCGGCGAGCTCGACGAAGGGCTCACGGGCACGGCGTCGCCGTCGGACCTCGAGACCATGTTCCAGCTCGTCCATCTCTCGTTCACCGCGCCGCGCCGCGACGAGAACGCGTTCGCCGCGTGGCGGAGCCGCGAGATGGAGACCGCGAAGAACCGCCGCCTCTCGCCGGAGGGGACGTTCTTCGAAGAGATGCTCGTATTCCAGACGCAGAACCACCCGCGCATGCGGCCGCCGACGCCCGAGACGTTCCAGAAGGTCGATCTCGACAAGGCGCTCTCGATCTACGCGGACCGCTTCGCCGACGCGGGTGACTTCACGTTCGTGCTCGTCGGCAACGTCGACCCGGAGCAGGTGAAGCCGCTCGTCGAGACGTACCTCGGCAGCCTGCCGTCGAAGGGACGCAAGGAGAGCTGGCGTGACATCAAGGTCCAGTGGCCGAAGGGCGTCGCGACGAAGACGGTCACGAAGGGCACGGAGCCGAAGAGCAGCGTCGTCCTGACGTTCCACGGGCCCGACAAGTGGACCCGCGACACGGAGAACGACCTTCGGATGCTGAGCGAGGTGCTCTCGATGCGCCTGCGCGAGGTCCTCCGCGAGGACATGGGCGGCGTGTACGGCGTGAGCGTCAACGGCACCCTCCGCCGGCGGCCTCGGCAGGAGTACGTGCTGAGCATCCGCTTCGGCTGCGCGCCGGAGAACGTCGAGAAGCTGAAGGACGCGATCTTCGCCGAGGTGAAGACGATCCAGGAGAAGGGGATCGGCGACGACTACATCGCCAAGATCAAGGAGCAGCGCCGCCGCGCTCACGAGATCAACCTGAAGGACAACGCGTTCTGGCTGCGCGAGCTCGAGCGCGCCTACACGTACGGCGACGATCCGAAGCAGATCCTCGACATCGGCCCGATGCTCGAGAAGATCACGTCGGACCGCGTCCGCGCCGCGGCGAAGAAGTACGTCTCGACGAAGCAGTACGTGTTCGGGGTGCTGAAGCCCGAGACGAGCGGCGCCGCTGCTTCGAAACCCTGAACCGGGTCCCGACGAGCGAGGACTTCACAGGAAGAGCGGAAGAACGGAAGGGCTCCGACTCGATCGAATCACGTCTTTCCGCGCTTTCGCTCCTCCTGTGAAACGAAAGAGAATGAGCCCCTCGGCGGAACCGAGGAGCTCACCGACATCGATGGCCGCGACGGACGCGATACGTCACGGCCACATCTCGCCGGCCGTGGCGGGCTCGGCGCGGTCCTTCAGGGCCGTTCGCCCCATCTCGCGCGCGCAGTGTGCGCAGCAGAAGATCGAGCCCTCCTGCTCGACTCCGTGGCCGAGCACTTTGCACCCGCAGTGCTCGCAGACCGGAGCGAGCACGTGGATGGCGCATTCGAAGCAGTCGAAGTTGTACGTGCGGTCGTCCTTCTTGACCTCGAACGCCTTGTCGTAGTCGTTACCGCAGCCGTCGCAGCGTGCCATCGTGTTCCTCCCATCGAGACCCGCTCGTAGGAGTTGCACGATGGAGGCCTGTCGTTGCTCAGGCGTGTGTGCGAGCCGGCGACTCGACGCGAAGGTCGAGTCCAGCGGGCGGGCCGTCCGTCGACAGCGACCGCCCGCCCGCTGTGCTCGGGCGGAGCGTCAGCTCACGTGCGGACGCGGGTGAACGCCCGCGTTGCCCTCGTTGATGACGCGCGCCTCGTCGCGGCCGATCGGGATCCGGCGCTGACGGAAGGTCTCCGCCATCGGGATCCGGAGCTCGAGCACGCCGTCGCGGAAGGTCGCGTGGATGTGCGCGCTGTCGATGCCCTGCGGCAGCGTCACCGTGCGGGAGAACGTGCCGTAGCGGCGCTCGCTGTACTCGTAGGCGCCGATGTGACGCCCACCGTCCTCGATGCGCTCGCGGCGCTCACCGCGGATCGTCAGAACGTGATCGTTCGCGCGGATCTCGACGTCCTGCTCCCGGACGCCGGCGAGCTCGACGCGAACGATGTACTCGCCGTCGCGCTCGATGAGCTCGACGGGGGGAACGAAGTCCTCACGGACCATGAACGGACGACCGTAGGTCGACCAGGGGCGATCGAACGTGTCGAACCGGCTGAAGCGGTCGAAACGGTCGAACCCGCGGGGCCCGAAGAAGACGTCGTTGTTGCGCCAGGGCGTCGTGTAGAAGCCGTCCTGACGCCACGGCGAGGTGTAGAACGTGTCGTTCCGCCACGGCGTGTTGAAGTACGTGTCGTTGTAGCCGAAGCGGGGCGTGAGCTCGATGGTGCGCCAGGGCGACGTGTAGAAGCTGTCCCCGAACCGGCTCGTCGTGACGTGGTGCGGGTAGCCCTGGAACGTGTTGAACGTGTTGTAGCCGTGGAACGTGTTGAACTGGTCGCCGTAGACCGAGAGGACACGGTTGAACACGTGGTTGACGCGACGGCGAAGGTAGACCGGCGTCCCGAACTCCTCGAGCAGCAGATCCATCTCGCGCCAGAGCGTCATGGGCGAAATGGGCTCGGCGAAGAGGCGATCCATTTCGCGACGCATGCGCCGCGGCAAATCCATCTCGTCGAAAAGGTCCTCCAGCTCACGACGGAGGAAGGGGATCGACTGATATCCCGAGGTAACCAGGTTGGCCATGGTGTTCTCCTTCAAACGGCCGAGGTGTGATCGGCGCCGGCTCGCGCAGGCATACCCCGTACCGCCAGGTGCGATGCGCTCACGCCTGCGCCGAATCGACACCCCGAGACGCCGACCTCGCGAAACTCCATCGTGTGCTTCCCGAGCAACGACACGCGCGCCCGAGACGGATCGCCACGCATCGCCAAACCGACACATGCTCTCGCGCACAGCAGGCATCGATGGGTGAAAAGGAGACGTTTGCGTGATCGCACGGTCATCGTGCTCGCGACGTCAGGCTCCAGGCTCCAGGCTCCAGGGATCATTCGAAGAGACGCTTGCGTGATCGCAGAGAGCTCGCGGCTCGCGATCGACGTCGAATCGCTGAGGACTGACCGGAGGTCTGAGGACTGCGAGCGCAGCGCGCACCGTGTGCCCTTCGACGCCGCTGCAACGCGCTCACTCCCTGGAGCCCGGAGCCTCGAGCCTCAGCTCGCATCGTGTACCCTTCGACGCCGATGCAACGCGCTCATTACCGGTTCGTCAGCTTCCTCGCGTCGTTCGCCGTCCTATCGCTCGGGTGCGGGCAGAAGGCGGAGCATCCGAGCACGCCGGTCGTGGATGCGGCGGACGGTGGAGCTCCGATCTCGGAGGGCGCCCCAAAGGTCACGGAGACGAACGTGCAGGGCTCGGACGACGCAGGCGCGACGAGCACGACGAAGACGTTGTTCGTTCGCGAGACGCTCGCGGACTGCCAAGGCGAAGGCCCGATGAAATGCATGCAGGTCCGCGAGTCCGAAGACGCGCCCTGGGAGCTATTCTACTCGCGCATCGAAGGCTTCGACTACGAGGAGTCGTACGCCTACGAGCTCCGCGTCGAGGTGCTGCCCAACCCACGCCCGCGCCCGGGTGGCTCGTCGCTCCGCTATCGCCTCGTCGAGGTCGTCTCGAAGCGCAAAGTCGATCCCGCGAAGAGCCCCTGAGGGGCTCGCAGTCCTCGGTCCTCGGTCCTCGGTCCTCAGCGTCTGCGGTTGCGCGCGCAGGGCGTGCGCTCTCTTCGAGTCTTTCGAGGTGTCCCTCCGAAGGCCGAACCGAGACTACTGAAGTCCCTGGAGCCTGGAGCCCGGAGCCTGGAGCCTCTCTACTGAGGCCTGAGGCCCGAGACCTGAGGACCAACGCCTCGTTTCGTGCGACGATCGGAGAATGCCGCAGCTCCGTTCTCCTCGCCTCGTGCTCGCCATTGCGACGTGCTCGCTCGCCGGGACGATGAGCGGATGTCACATCCGGAGCGGCTCGACGACGCCCCAGCCGACGGCCGCCGGACACGCGCAGCCGCATGCCGGGGCGCCCGCTCCGGGTGAGCCCGTCGTCACCGAGACGCACCGCCCGAGAGCACCGCGCCAGCACGCGAGCGCCCTCTTGTTCCTCGCGGGCAGCCAGGTCCAACAGCTCGTCAAGTACGAGATCGTCAACGGGCTCGCGGTCATGGAGGGCGACATCATCCTCGGGCCCGCGAACACGCTCCCGCTCCGCCTCGGCCTGCCGTGGGCGCCCGCCACGAACGTGCGGTCCGCCGTCGCGCTCGCGAACCGATCCCACCTCTGGCCGAACGGCGAGATCCCGTACGTCATCGATCGCTCCGTCTCGGCGTCGAAGGTCGAAGCGATCAACTGGGCGGTCAGCCAACTCAACACGACCGCCCTCCGCGTTCGTCCGCGAACGGCGTCGGACAACGACTACGTCGTGTTCGTCGACAGCGGCCCGGGCAACGGCTGCAGCTCCTGGCTGGGTCGCGTCGGCGGGCCGCAAGACATCGAGGTCGCCGAATGCACGAGGGGGAGCATCATCCACGAGCTCCTCCACGCGGCCGGCTTCTATCACGAGCAGTCGCGCGGCGACCGCGACGCTTACATCACGATCGCGTGGAACGAGATCGCGCCGGGATTCGAGGACCAGTTCGAGAAACGCGACGGCCGCGGACAGGACATCGGCCCGTACGACTACGAGAGCATCATGCACTACTCCGCGTACGCGTTCAGCCGATCGGGCAGGCCGACCATCATCCCCAAGGACCCGAAGGCCAAGATCGGTCAGCGCGAGAACCTCTCGGCGGGTGATCGCGCCGCGATCGCGGAGCTGTACGGCCCTCCGTCGGGGCCGACGCCGCCGACGCCTCCCCCGAGCCCGCCCGCCCCGACGCCTCCCAACCCGACGCCGCCGAGCCCGACTCCGCCGGCGCCGACGCCGTGGAACGGATCGTTCGCGGGCAACTACACCTCGAACCGCGGGAACGTGACCTGCACGCAGAGCGGGAACGTCGTCAACTGCCAGTACCCGGGCGGCGTGCTCTTCTGCGCGGCGAACAACGCCCAGCTCGACTGCGGATGGACGGGCGGCGGTCAGGGACGCGCGACGTTCCAGCGGCAAGCGAACGGCGTGCTCGCCGGGACGTGGGGCGACTTCTTCTCGAACGACAACCGCGGGCAGTGGGATCTCGTCCCGGCCGGATCTCCGCAGCCGTCGCCATCGCCCGCGCCGCAACCGCAACCGCAGCCGCAGCCGAGCCCATCGCCGGGCCCCGGCTCGACGTCGCTCACCGGGAACTACGCGAGCACCCGCGGACCGATGGCATGCACCGACGCGGGCACGACGGTGACCTGCAGCTTCCGCGAGCCGACCGGCTTGAACGGACGGCTCGATTGCACGAAGGACGCGACCGGACGCGAGCTCTCGTGCACGTGGGTGACGCTCCTCCCGCCCGCGTCGGGCCGTGCAGCCTTCACGCGACGAAGCGCGACGGAGCGCCACCTGACGGGCACTTGGGGCTACTTCACGGCCGCGAGCGGCGCGGGCGTGTGGGAAGCGACGCCTCAATGAGAGCCGACGCCGCGCGGTCGCACGAACCACGCGACCGCGCGCCTAGGCGCTAGCTCGCTGCGAGCACCACCGAAGCCGAGGCCTCCGGCCTCGGCTCAGGGGTACATCGCCGCGACGCCCGCGATGTCGCCCTCGCTCAGCCCCTCGCGTTGCTCCTCGAAGACGCCGCCGTCGATCCTCAGCATCGTGTACTCGCCGTTCATGCTGAAGGCCTTGGGGCCGTAGTGCATGATCGAGCCGAAGTCGTACGGCCCGGTGTCGGTCCCGACGACGCGCGAGTGCTTCTCGAAGTTGAAGCGGTTCTCCGGGGAGATGTTCTCCCAGAAGATGATGATGTGCTCGTCACGGTCGTGGCGCGTCTGCTCGTGGAAGAGACCGACGGCGTGACCGATCTCGTGGATGGTCGACCCCGTGCTGCAGTGACCCGGGAAGCTCGTCCGGGCGAGGGTCTCGCTCGTGGCGAGGTTCGTCGCGGAGCCCGAGCTGCTCACCAGCCCGCGCACGACCGGCGCACCGCCGTCCGGGTGCGGTGACGTCTCCTTGTAGAACGCGTGGAACTTCCCGTCCGCGTCGACGTCGATCGTCACGAGATCCTCGAGCGTCTTCCCTTCCGCGAGCGCGAACGACTGCCCCGAGCTCGTGGCCGCGAGGTCGGTCGGCGTCCCCGTGCTGAAGGTGCCGTCGTTGTAGAACGCGTACGCTCGATCCTCGTCGTCGATCGCGAAGGCGAGCACGTCGGCCGGCGTCTTTCCGGACGCGAGCGTATACGGGATCGCGGGGCCGTACTGCGTGAAGTCTTCGGGCGTGCCCTCGCTGACGGTCCCGTCGTCGAACCAAGCGAACACGTGCCCGTTCGCCGAGAACGAGACGTCGACCACGTTCGCCGCCGACTTCTGCGGGGCGACGAGGTACCGGAAGTGTGGCGAGTACGCGTTCGCGCGCGTGAGCGTGCCGACCGTCGCGAAGCCGCGACGGTAGAACCAGAAGACACGCTGCGGGTTCGAGCGCCGGTCGAACGCGACCGCGTTGACGGTGGTGGCCGCCTCGGCGGTGGTGAGGTTGACGAACTGCCGCCCGCCCATCTGCCCGATGTTCGACGAGCAGTTGTTCGCGCTCCGGAAGTGGAGGTAGTCCCGCTGGGTCGTTCGCGGGACGAACCGCAGCTTCGTCTTCTCCTCCCAGTGGGCGATGGCGGCGAGCACGCGCTCGGGATTCGGCAGGTTCGCGTCGATGACGTAGGGGACGATCGCGTCCGGCCAGCGGCGCCCGACCGACGTCGCGCTCATGACGCCGTCCGCACCGATGGGCAGGACGATGTCGCCCTCTGCGATCGCCAGACCGTCGATTATCCGGTACTTGACCGCCAGCGTCCCCCGAGGGGTCGCGATCGTCGTCTCGAGCACGGGGCCGGCGTTGTCCGGCGCAGGCGTCGGGAACGTGTCGTCCGCGCCCTCGACGTCGTAGTCCTCCACCTCGGGCAGCTCCGTCCTCGACGAGGTCTCGTCCGTGCGTGCGTCGCCCGCAATCGCACAGCCGGCGCCGACGAGAGCGATCCCGAGAAATACGCCCACGAAAATGCGTGCTCTTGCCTTGTCGATCGTCATCGGCATCGGCCGCCCTTCAGTACTTCGCGAGCACGGTGACGCCGAGCTCGGTGAAGTAGGTTGGGTCCCCCGACGGAAGCTCGATCGGTGCCGGCTCGAAGCGAGCGCAGCTCCGGGTGACGGTCGCGGTCGCGGACGTCGTGCAGACGCCCGGCGTCCCGTCGGTGAATGCGGTCCACGAGCCCTCGACGGCGTCGGCGAACGGTCCGTCGAGGCAGATCTGCTGCGTCGCCGTGGGCTCGAGCGCGAACTCCACCTTCACCTTGCGGGTGCTGTCGGCGCTGATGGTCCACGTCCCCGGCGCCTCCGCGTCCGGAGCCGACGCCGGCGTCGGCGCGATCGTGGCGAGGCGGATGTCCATCGCGAAGGCGCCGACCCACGGGCTGCAGTCCTTGCCTCCGGCTTCGTCGACCATGCACTGACGCGTGCGGTAGTAGACGCGCGAGTTGGCGAGCCGCAGCCCACCGCTCACGCCGAAGAGCGTGGCCGCCTCGGCCTTCGTCAGCGGCGCTCCGGTGCAGCTCTCCGGATCGAACGGATCGAAGTCGAGCGGGTCGGTGCAGTACGAGCTCCAGATCCCCTCCCCGTCCGGATCGCAGTCGGGCGGGAGCGCGCCGAGCTTCCGGAGCGAGACGGCGAACTTCGCACGCGGCGCGCCGTACATCTCGCGGAAGATCAGCCAGTACTTGCCCGTCTTGGGGAGAAAGCGCCCGTTGATGAGGGCGTTCACGTCCGTCGGCCGAACGTCGTTGCTGACGGACAGGTTGTCGAAGTCCTCGTCCGTCAGCCAGAGGATCGGATCGGTGGCGTCGAGCGAGACGACCTGCGCCTGGATCTGATCGCCGCGCTCTCCGTAGAACCAGAACGCCCGGTACTTCGGCGTCGGCGTGTAGTCGACGTCCTTCGTCTCGCCGTAGCGGATCTCGCCGAGGATCTCCTCGGGGGTCATCGCGCGGATCGCCGCCTCGTCGGACGCGGTCTCGTCCACCTCGGCGCCCGTGAAGACGGAGCAGCCGATGGCGACGACGGGGAAGAGCGCCGAGACCACGGCGCGGCGAAGCCTCATCGCTCGGTCCCTCCGGCCGCGCCGTCCTCGCAGAGGTGGCGCGGAGACGAGAGCGTCCGCGGCGCGGGCGGAGCGGTCTCGAAGTCCTTCGAGCTGTCTCCCGTGTCGACGCAGCCGCCACCCTTTCGTCGGATCGCGACCGCGACTCCCGGCGCGGGAGCGGGCCCGCTACCCTCGTGATCGGTCGCGGCGCCGTACCCGACCATGTCCACGATGCGCGGATCGTTGCAGCGGGCCTCGGTACGACCGCATCCGAGCGCCTGAGCGGCGGCGTCGGGCGCGTTCTTCGGATCGACGTCGGCATCGCGGACGAGCGCGATCTTGCCGTTCACCGGGAGGATGTTGACGTGCGGGAGCCCGGCCCCGTCCGGCCGGAGGTCCTTTCCGGCCTGCCCCGCCGCGAACCCGACGAGGTAGTAGCCGCCCGGCGGCACGACCGCGTCCTCGGGCAGGTGGCCGCCGAAGACGAAGTCGCCGGCCGTGGCCGCGTAATGGATCGAGAGCCCCGCGAGCTTGATCGGCGCGCGCGTCCGGTTGAAAAGCTCGACGAAGTCACGGTTGTACAGCGCGTCGGACTGACCGCCGCCGCCGTAGACCTGACTGATGACGAGCCCCTGGCCCCTCGTCGTGTCGAGGTACGCCGTCGCGACGGCGCTCTCCTCCGATCCCGTCCGCCGGTCGCACCCCGAGACCGTGCAGACGATGGGGAGAGCTCCAAGGACAACCCCCAGGAGCCGGTTCGTCACCTTTGCCCACATTGCGCAGCGAAGGGATGACTCAGGATCCGGGTGTGGTCAAACCGAAAACGCGCGATTTCTCGATAGCTTCGAAATTTCAGCCCTGTAGCTCCGCCTACTCCCTGGGCAACGGCTTGCCCATCCGGCCACGGGCAGGTGATGCTGCATGGTCTCATCAGGTCGATGGCGACCGACCGCACGTTCCGTCGCGCAAGCTCGCGAAATCACGTGTGTGTGCGGACGACAGACCTCGGCCTACATCCTGCTCCGACGCGCGCGGAAACGGAGAAGAAGCATCATGAACGTACGTGCTGTTGTCGTGAGCTGCGCACTCGCTCTCGGTTCCCTGATCGCGGCCTGTGGAGGTGAGAAAGCCACGAGCAAGCCGGCCGCGGAGCCGAAGCTGACGAGCGCGCCCCTCCCCGCCAGCCCGTCGCTCAACGTCTCCGAGGACATCGCCAAGGCGTGCAAGCTCCATCTGAACGACGTCGCGAGCGCGCCGAAGTTCGACTTCGACAAGAGCGAGCTCTTGCCCGCGGACCACGACGTCCTGGCGAAGATCGCCGAGTGCCTCACGACCGGGCCGCTGAAGGGCCAGTCGATCCGTCTCATCGGACGCGCCGATCCGCGCGGCGAGGCGCAGTACAACATGGCGCTCGGCGCGCGGCGCGCGAGCTCCGTCGCCGACTACCTCGCGCGTCTCGGCGTCGACAAGAAGCAGGTCGAGACGACGTCGCGCGGCGAGCTCGACGCGGTCGGCACCGACGAGGCGGGCTGGCAGACCGATCGCCGCGTCGACATCGTCCTCGCCAACTGACGTCCGCGACGCCGTCCGATCGGATCGCGCGATCCGGCTCTCTCGAGCTCGAGCAGGACACCTGCTCGAGCTCGTGCTTTTTCAGAAGTGCGGGCGGCGCTCGTCCGGGAGACCGGAGACGTCGGGCGCGACGGTCCAGCGATCTTCGTCGGCCTCGTACACCCCGCCCCGACGCTCGGCGCACTCGAAGCAGAGGTAGGTGTCCGGTCCGGTCGCGTAAGGCCGATCCACGTCCGGCCACAGGACCGCGCCACACTCGATGCACGTCGTCGCGTCGTCCCAATCTCCGGTGTCCTGAGTCATCGCCCTCTCCGTCCTTCCGATCGAGCCTGGCGCGGAGCCGGCGAGACCGCGAGCTCCACCGAGGTCGATTCTGCAGCCGAGCCTCGCGCGGCAGAGGTCGTCTGCGTCGCGATCACGCGCAGACCGCCGCACGCGTTACGCCGATGCACGCGCGCCGCCGCGTCGGAGTCGGCTCGTTCGCGTGCGCGGTCGCCGCGGAGCCCCGACGCGCTTCGGCGCCGTCGCGCGGCGGGACTTCGCGTAGCAGACGACCTCGATGTTGTTGCCTTCGCCGTCGAGGACGAAGGCGGCGTAGTAGTTCGGACCGTAGTGTGGCCGCGGGCCGGGCGCGCCGTGATCGGTCGCTCCCGCCGCCAGCGCCGCGGCGTGGAACGCGTCGACGAGATCGCGCCGTGGCACGCGGAGCGCGATGTGCTCTCCGCCGGAGGCGTTCCGATCGCGAACCAGCCAGAAGATCTTCTCTCCGTTCGCGCCCATTCCGCACGCGCCGTCGAGCTCCATGTTGACGCGCATGCCGATCGCGCCGAGCGCCGCCTCGTAGAGCCTCCTCGCCTCGCGATACCGACGGACCGGAATGGAGATGTGATCGAGCTCGACGGAGTTCCTCTTCACGGCTGCCTCCTCGCACGCGTGAATGCGAGAGCAGTGCCGGTGACGGTGGCTCGTCACGCCGCCAGCGATGCGCGGCGATCGCGCAGGAGGAGCGCGCCCCACGCGCCGGCGAGACCGAGGTGGATCGCAGCGTCCAGCAGGTAGACCCTCGAGATTCGTCGCTTCGCGACGTACCAGAGATCGATGGCGGCGAGCGCCGCAGGCGTCGCGGTGCCCACGATGGCGAGCGGCCTCGTGATCCCCTCGCGTCCCGCTCGCGACGCGGAGACGAGCGCGGCGCCGACGCACGACAGGAGCAGCCCGACGGTCTTCACGAGCCAGTGGTCTCGCTTAGGCCCGGTCACGGCCTCGAACGAACGCATGTGGACGACCGGCCAGAGGCCCGTCGCGATGTGGAAGACGCCCTGCGCGCGTGCGAGCCGTGGCGTCGCTTCGCGTCGCCGCGACCGCGGAGGCCGCTCGGCGATCGCCCCCACCTCCATCGGCGCGGGCGGCCCCACGCGCAACGAGGTGAACGCCGGCGCGTCGCTGCACGGAAAGCTCTGCATGCTCGCTTCGTCGACGAGAGCGTCGAGGGCGGCGTCGGCCTCGATCGCTTCGTCACCGCTCGGCTCCGTCGGCTGGTCGTGCTTCCGTTGGTTCATGCTTCGTCCGTCGTGCTCCGGCCGTCTGCGATCCTCGTCGCAAGGGGCATGCCCCCACGAGCGCGACGTGCGCCGGCAGAGCGACGAACGGCCGAGGGACGCCGCGGAACGGGCGCGGTCCCCTCGGCCGTTCGAGCGTCACTCGCGCATCGGCTCACGGCCCTCGCGTCCACGGAGGCAGGGGGGAGCCGCGCGAGCGGTCTTCGTCACTCCTCCTCCTGCTCTTGCTCGTCCTCGTCCGTCATGCCCTCGCTCTCGTCCTCGGTGGGCTCGGTCTGCTCCTCGACCTCCTCGCCCTCCTGCTCCACCTGGTCGCGAGGCTCGGCCTCGCCCTCCTGCTGGGCTCGCTGCACCTTCTCCCGGATCGCCGCCGCGACCTTCGCGCGCTGCTCCTCGGTGAGCACGCAGACCACGCCCTTCGCGGCCCAGAGCCGGGCCTCGATCTTCTCGCGCTGCTTCTCCTCCATGTCGCGACGCGGCGGCGAGACCTCGTCGATCGAGAAGTCGTCACCCCTGAAGGACTCGAGGAGCTTCGAGAAGTCGCGCTTCTCCTTGAGCTCCGGGTCGGCCTCCTTGAGCGCGCGGAGGGCGGAGAAGTACTGACGGAGCACCGCCTCCTGCTCGTCCGTCAGATCGAGCTTCTCGTCCATCCTCTCGAGCACGGCGTCCGGATCGTGCGCGCGCTCCTTCTTCTCGAGACGCTTCTGCATCTCGTCGACGAACTTGTTGCGCTGCTCCGGATCGAGGATCGCGTGGAGCTCGTCCATCGCCGCGCGATCGCCCTTCTTCGCTCGCGCCTTCGCCGCGGCGAGCCGATCGATCTCCTGCTCGAGCGCGCACTCGTCGATGCGGCCCTTCTCGATTTGATCCGCGAGCTTCGTCATGAGCTCGCGGCGAGCGTCGCGCACGGCGGCGTGGCGCTCTTCGGCCTCGGACACGAGCCGACGGACGGCCTTCTGCTGCTCGGGCCGGAGATCGAGCGCTCCGAAGATCTCGCGGATCTCCTTGCGCCGCTCTTTCGCGTCGGCGCCGTGGTGGAAGGCCTGGGTCACCGTGCCGGTCTCTTCGGCTCTCGTATCGGCGCTCGCGACGAACGGGACCGAGAAGACGCCGAGCCCGACGATGCTGGACGTGGTGATGACTCGAATGAGCTTCTTCATGGCGTGTCCTCCTGCCGGGCGCGCGGGTGCAGTCGGTGCGCCACGGCAAGGCGGTGCTCGCGTCGATCAGCTCGTGGGACGCCGAGCGAGCGTGTTTCCGCGCGGTATCCTCGTCGCGCATCGCGGCCGCGCACTGCGCAGCGGGGGCCCAGGCGGCGTCGAGCCGGGCGTCGCGAGTTTGCATGAATGGGTCGGTCGTGAGCCCTCGTCGCTCACGGTCCCGGAGCGCACTTGATGCCGAATGATCGAGCGTCATTCTTCGATCCGGCACGGCGCTTTGCGTCATCGTCGCGACGCAGCTCGTCGGCGACTCCGCGGAACGTCTCCGCCGCCGGCCCCGGAACGCGCGCGAGCTCGTCGTGCGCGTCGATGACGACGCGACGCAACCTCTCGAATCCCGGCCTGACCGGAGCGATCGGGACCCAGCCGTCGCGGGCCGGGCGCTCCGTGCGTTCGATCCGATAGAAGTCCTCGATCCCCATCTGACGGAGCAGCTCGAGCACCTTCGGCGAAGGCGAGACGAGCGTGAGCCGCCCGCCGAGGCTCCCGATCTTCCGCTCGAGCGCCAGGAGCGTCCCCGAGAACGTGCTGTCGATCATCGTGCAGTCCCGCAGATCGATCCGCACCTCGCGGATGCCGCGAGCCAGACGCTCGCTCGCGGTCTCTTTGACGGCAGTGCTCTCCGTCATCGTCGCCGGTCCCTCGACGGCGATCGTCAACACAAGCGGTTCGTCGTGGGCCAGGATCATGGCACGCCTCGTTGCTCGACAAATCTGTGTATCCGCGCTCGAGGGGGCAAGCAGATCGCGCCCGAGCTCGCCGCTGACACGGCGGCACCGTTCTTGTTTCTCGTGCCCGCGAGGCGTTCATGGCCAACGAGAGTCGCGAGCAAGAGGTGCGTCTCCGCACGGGCGTCGAAGGCCTCGACGAAGTGCTCCACGGGGGGTTCTTGCCAGGCCGTACGTATCTCGTGCGCGGCGGTCCCGGCACGGGCAAGACGATGCTCGGCCTTCACTTCCTGACCGCAGGTGCGGCGCACGGAGAGCGAGCACTCTTCATCACGGTCGAAGAGTCGACCGAGCAGGTCTGCAAGGACGCGCGTGCGCTCGGCTTCGACCTTCGCGGGGTCCGATTCGTCGACCTGACCCCCGGAGCGGAGTTCTTCACGAAGGCTCAGTCGTACGACATCTTCACGCCCGCCGAGGTCGAGCGAGAGCCGACGACGCGGATGATCGTGGAGGAGATCGAGCGCGTCCGGCCGGATCGCGTCTTCCTCGAGGCGATGACGCAGTTCCGGTACCTGTCGCCGAACACGTTCCAGTACCACAAGCAGGTCCTCTCGCTCTTGCGCTTCCTCCAGGACCGAGGCGCGACCGTGCTCTTCACCTCGGAGGGCAGCGACATCACGAGCGACGAGCACCTGCAGTTCCTGAGCGACGGCGTGCTCCACCTCGAGTCCACGCCGACGAGCCGATCGATACGCGTGAGCAAGTTCCGCGGCTCCGACTTCGAGGCGGGGTACCACTCGATGCGGCTGACCGATCGCGGGATGGAGGTCTACCCACGTCTGGTCCCGAGCCGCCACGGCCGGCAGTTCATCAAGGAGGTCGTGCCGTCGGGCATTCGGGGCGTCGACGAGCAGCTCCACGGCGGGCTCGAGCGCGGGACCGTGACGGTGATCACGGGCCCGACCGGCGTCGGGAAGACGACGCTCGGGCTCTCGTTCACCAAGGAGGCGGCCTCGCGAGGCGAACGCTCGTGCATCTACCTCTTCGAGGAGGCCGTCGAGACGGTGCTCCGCCGCTCGGAGAACCTGTCCATCCCCGCGCGCTCGATGATCGAGCGCGGCGTCCTCGACGCGGTCTACGTCGAGCCCCTCCGCTATGGGCCCGACGAGTTCGCTCACCTCGTCCGCCAGGAGGTCGAGAAGCGCCAGGCGCGGATCATCATGCTCGACAGCGTCGCGGGCTATCGCTTGTCCGTGCAGAGCGAGGACCTCACGCGCCACCTGCACGCGCTCTGCGCGTACCTCCGCAACATGGGGATCACCGTCCTCCTCGTGAACGAGACGGAGACGATCACCGGAGACTTCAGCGCGACGGACATCGGCATCAGCCCGCTGGCGGACAACATCGTGTTCCTCCGCTACCTCGAGCTCCGCGGCCGGCTCGAGCGCGCCATCGGCGTGCTCAAGAAGCGCGTGAGCGCCTTCGAGACGAGCCTGCGCGAGCTCGACATCACCTCGAACGGCATCCACGTCGGACGCCCGTTGACCGAGCTCCGCGGGATCCTCACGGGGAACCCCGAGCTGCCGAAGAACGGCAGCAGGAGCAAGAGAGCAGCATGAGCCGGATCCTCGTATTGATGGAGCCCGGAGAGAACCGTCGGCTCCTTTGCGAATGGCTCGCGCTGCGCCACGAGGTCGAGTGCACCGACTCCCTCGACTCGGTCCGCCCCGACTTCGATCTCGCGATCGTCGACGCGTCTTCGCTCGAGCGCAATGCGAGCCGTGTCGCCGCCCTCAGGAGCGCAGTACGGCCGCTCTTCTTGCCTTTCCTGCTCGTCGTCCCGCGGCGGACGTCGAGCACCGTGCCCGGGCAGGTGTGGACGCTCGTCGACGATCTCATCGTCACCCCCGTCGAGAAGCTCGAGCTCCAGGCGCGCGTCGACACGCTCCTGCGTGCACGTGCGCTCAGCCTGGCGAACGCGTCGCTCGCGATTCGGCTCGAGTCGGAGCTCGCCCGCGCGCGCGAGGTCCAGGCCGGCCTCTTCCCGCTCGAGCCTCCGGCCCTGCGAGGCTTCGAGGTCGCCGCGCGCTGCGTGCCGGCACGCGAGATCGGAGGCGACTTCTTCGATTGGGAGTCGATGGACGGCGCGGCGGTCATCAGCGTCGGAGACGTGATGGGCAAGGGCATCCCCGCGGCGCTGCTCGCCGCGACGGTGCGGGCCGTGCTCCGCGCGGTCGCTCGTCAGAACCCGCCCGGGGCCGCGCTCGATCTGTTACGGCAGTCGCTGAGCAGCGATCTCGAGCGCACGTCGAGCTTCGTCACGCTCTTCCACGCTCGCGTGTCGCCGGACGAGCTCCGCTACGTCGACGCCGGTCATGGCCACGCGCTCGTCCGGCGCGCCGCCGGCGAGATCGAGCGTCTCGAGCGATGCGGTCGCCCCGTCGGCTTCCCGGCCGCGGGTCCCTATCGCGAAGCGTCGCTCGAGCTCATGCCCGGCGACGTGCTCTTCGTCTACAGCGACGGGCTCTTCGAGAGCAGCGGGCGCACGCCCGAGGAGCTCATCGCATCCTTGCGATGCACCGACAGCGCCGCGTCGCTCGTCGACCAGCTCGTTTCCATGTCGCCGGCGTCGGATGCGATCGACGACGTCACGGTCCTCGCCCTGAAGCGCACACCGGACGCGAGCTCCGACACGAAGCAGCTTCACTGAGCCCAGAGGCGGCACGTCGGCTGGAGCACGTCGCCTCGCCGATGCTACGCTCGAGCTCAGGGGCTTGGTCGGCGGGAGGCTTGGAATGAGGCGTGCGTTCGTTGTCGCGGCCGTATCTTCGTTCGTCTACGCGGTCGCCGCGTGCTCCGGATCGTCCCCAGACCCGATTCCTTCGGACCCGGGCGGCAGCAACGGTGGCGTGCCCGGATCCGACGCGAGCGGCGGGTCCAGCGGAACGAGTGGAAGCAGCGGAACCCAATGTGGACCTTGCGATCCGCCGCCGCCCCATCCCTCTTGCAAGGGGACCGACCCGTGCGGGTGCGGGCCTTACACGTGCAGCGACGGCGGACAGGTCGACGACGCCGGGCACGACGACGCCGGGCACGACGATGCTGGGCACGACGACGACGCGGGGCCGGACTCCGGTGTCGAGCCGGACGCCGGCGCGGGAGACGCCTGCGAGTGGGGCGCTGCGAACACCTGCGGTCCCGGCAGGTACTGCCGGGCGAACAACTGCGGCAAGGGAAGATGCGTCCCGATCGGCTTGATCGAGACCACCACGAAGGGCCCGGTCTGCGGATGCGATGGCGTGACGTACTGGAACGAGACGGTGGCCGCGAAGCACGGCATGAGCGTCCGGCAAAAGGGCGAGTGCTCCGGGGTGAACGCCGTGACCTGCGGCGGCTTCGTGGGCACGAACTGCCCGGGCAGCGCGAGCTGCGCGCTCCGCGTCAAGACCCAGGAGCAGTGCTCCGTCGCCGACCTCCCCGGCATCTGCTGGCAGCTCCCCGCGACGTGTCCGCTCATCTCCATCGGCCATCGCACGCGGGCGTGTGACTCCCGCACGTGCAGCGACGAGTGCGGCTTGATCCGATCGTCGACGCCGTACTTCGAGGACAACGACTGCCCTCTGTGAAGCGCGTGGAGCGTCGGGGGGCCGGCGCACGCCCCCCGACGCGGGCACCCGTCAGTGGACGGGCTCGGCTTCGCCTTTCGCGTGCTCCTCCTTCTCGGCGCCTTTGATCTGGATGCGCCGACGCTGCGGTCTCTCCTCCTCGGGGATGGGGATGGAGACCTCGAGGATTCCGTTCTCGAAGGTCGCTTGCACGTCGTCGAGGTCGCATCCCTCCGGCAGAGTGATGCGGCGCTCGAAGGCGCCGTAGCAGCGCTCGCTGTACACGCGCCCGCCGCGTCGCTGCTCCTCGCTCTCCGTGCGTTCGCCGGAGATGACGAGCTGGTCTTCGTCGATCTCGACGTTGACGTCGTCCTTCTCGAGACCGGGCAGCTCCGCCCGGAAGACGAGGCGGCCGTCACGCTCGAACGTCTCGATCGCCGGCGACCAAACGGCTTCCAGCCGCGGAAGCCGCGGGAACGGCCCGAGGCTGAGCGGTGCGAGGGGCGCGAGGAGCGAGGGCGTCCTGAGCCCCACGTCGGAGAAGAAGTCGTTGAAGACGCGGTCCATCTCATCCATGAAGCGGCGCACCATCGAGAACGGGCTCGTGGTCACCGCGCCGAGAGGTTGGCGCCCCGTCCGAGCAAGCGAGCGCTCGTGCGAACGAGAACGCTCCACCTTCCCGCCTTTCTCTTCCTTCTTCTCCTTCTTCGCGGCCTCGGCCTGCTCCGTCTCCTGGGTGGCGGCCTTGGCGTGTCCCGGCTCTACCGTCTCTGTCGGTCGTTGCTGACTCATCTCTCGACCTCCCTTCCGCGCAGGGGACGGGAGCAACGCGCGTACCGCGGCAACGGCGCCGATACGGCGCGTGGATCGTCAGCGCACGCGACGTCCGGGAGGAGCAGAAGGCGACGTGACGTGCCGCTCGATCACGACAGGACGGTCGACCCAAACGCGCCCCACGCGTACGCCGACGAAGGCGCCGCGAGCGTAGAGCGGGTCGTAATAGTAAGGCGGACCCCAACGGTAGTCCGGGGAGGGCGCAACCTCGAGCCGCTCGAACGGCGTCCGCTCGGAGATCGTCATGTTCGGCATCTGCACGCTCCAAATCGTTTCGAACGACGGGAGCTCGCCGGCCTCTTGCATGTCCTCCGGCAGCGGGAAGAAGAGGTCGATCGTACGCTCGTCACCGGGAGGGATCACGACGATCGGCGGTCGGCCCTCGTCGACCCTCGCGAAGGCGGCGCGGCTCTCGCCTCTCGCAGGCAGCACCGCGCGTACGTCCCGCGTGTCCACCCGCCACGCGGCGTCGGAGTTGTTCGCCACCACCAGCCTGACGTGAATGGTCCGAAGCTCGTCGGGGGCCCCGCGGTAGCGGAGCTCGTCGGCGGGCTCGATGTCCACGAGCCCGAACGAGGCGACGCGGACGTCTCCGCGCGGAGCTTCCGGAGGGATACGGTAGTGCGACGCGGCCCTTCCAGCGACGGTGGCGCTCGAGGCCACGGCTGGCTCGAAGACGTAACGTGGCGATCCGCAAGCGGCGCACGTCAACGCGACCGTCACGACGGCCAGCGCACGAGCGAGACGGAAGCGATCCAGAGCGCGCATGACCGAGCCTGCTGCAAGGGTCATGCGCCGCGCGGCGCGGAGACCGCCTCGGGCGACGTTCGCGCGTGCTCGAGGAGCATCTCGTCGGCACGCGAGCCGCGTGGCGTGCCAGACGTGATCGCCGTCGACATCGGTCTCGCGAGCGCGGGCGTGTCCGAGCTCCTCGGCTGCGCGACACGCACCGCACGACGGCTCGAACTCTTCGGACCGCGGCGTGTTGCTTGCCAGCCATGGGATCGCAGCGAGGAAGCCATGGCCGAGCATCTCTATCCCCCCGTCTCGAAAGAGCTCTCCCAGAAGCGTCGTGAGCTCGCGCCCGAACCCGAGCGTGCGTTCCGCGAGTTCAGCAAGGCCGTCTTCGCCGACGGAGCCCTGTCCGCGAAGACGAAGCAGCTCATCGCCGTCGCCGTCGCGCACGTCACGCAGTGTCCGTACTGCATCCGCGGCCACACGCAGGGCGCGCTCTCTCGCGGCGCGACCGAGCAGGAGATCATGGAAGCGATCTGGGTCGCCGCCGAGATGCGTGCCGGCGGAGCGTTCGCGCACTCGCTCGTCGCGCTCCAGACCATGCACGAGCACGCCGCGGGCGAGCGCTGATCGCGCGGCGCCCGCGGCGCGTCCGTCGTGAGCGCGGAGGCGTTACGGGACCTCGTACTCGACGCTGAGCTGAGGTCGGTCCTGGCTGCTCGTGGCCTCCGACGAGTGGATCATGAGAAGATCGTACTTTCCGTCGTTGTCCGTCTTCTTGCTGAACCGAATGCGGAACTGAGATCGGTAGGCACGCGACGTTCGCTTGCTCCAGTCGTCTGCGACCTTGTCGAGCTGGTTGACCGACATGGTCGTCTTGGATTCCGTCGCCAGCACGATGCTGAGGTCCTCGGTCCAGCAGACGGTGCCTCTCGGGTTGCACTTCGTGTGCTGGAGGATGGGCGTGTCGAAGTCCGAAACGTCGAGCGACGCCCCGAAATCGACGCTGTCGAGATAGAGCGGGCCGAGATGCGCGAATGTGTTGGCGTCCACCGTCTTTTGTTTCAGGGTCAACGTGGCATTCGTGATCCGGATCAAGTTCGAAGGAAGAACGCTGAGATCGAAGGAGAGGAATGCGCGAAACACGTAGGAGGGGATGTCACCGATGACGAACGCGGGAGTCCTGAGCTCCACGGTGTGCCCTTCCACGACGTCTCCATCGAGTGTCGGCGTCATGTGCCGACGCACGAGCCGGATCACCCGGAAGGTGCGCGACACGGCCTCGCTCATCGGATTGCCCGCGAGGTCCTTCGCGCCCGTGCCGATCTGCCAGGTGACGGTCGTGCCGTGATTGAACGTCGTCGCGAAAGGCACCGTCATCGTCTTGCCGTCCGCGCTCCAAGACGGCACGCCGAGAGAAACGCCGGCGGGGCTCGTGATCGAGAACGCCGACTGCGCGGACGCCTTGTCCATCGGCTCCGAGAACGTGACGACGATGGACGGCTTCAGCGGAACGCCGATCGCGTTGTCTGCGGGGTCCGTGGAGACCACGGTGGGCGGGGTCGTGTCCGGCGCCGACGCCGTCGTGAACGAGAACGAGTAGGGTGCCGCAAGTCCGTTGCCCGCCTCGTCCTGGATGCCCGTCGCCAGGTTCACCTCGTACGTCGTGTCGTGCTCGAGCGCCGCGCTCGGCTCGAACGTCACGAGCGTGTGCGTGGCGTCCCACGTGAACGTCCCTGCGAGCGGCGTCCCTCCCGCCTTCTTCACCGTGAACGTCGAGGCCGAGACGCTGCCGGTCGTCATCGCCTCGGTGAACGTCACCGAGATGGAAGTGGTCGTCGCGACGCCGGTGGCCCCGGCCGCGGGCGCCGTCGACTGCACCTGCGGCGCCGTCGTGTCGGACGGCGCGGCCGTCGTGAACGAGAACGTCGTGCTGCCCGTGAGCGCGTTGCCCGCGAGGTCGCTTCCGCTCACAGTCACCGCGTAGCTCGTCGCCGGCGCCCACCCGTCCGAAGGCGAGAACGTCACCTGCGTGTCACCGTTCGTCCACGTCGGCGCCCCGATGTCGACGGCGGGGCTCGTGAGGACCGCCACCGTTCCGATGTCCATCGGCTCGGAGAAGACGATGGTGAGCGTCGTCGTCGTCGCGACGGAGCTCGCGCCGTTCGCCGGGACCGAGCTCGTGATCGTCGGCGGCGTGGCGTCGGAGTCGTCCTCGCGGGTCGTGAACGAGAACGTCGTCGGGGCGAGGCTCTCGCCTTGGAGGTCCTGGCCGGCGACGCTGACCTGATACGTCGTCCCGAACGCGAGCGGCGACGCGATGGGGAAGACGGCCTGCGTGGTCGTCGCGTCCCACGTGACGGCCCCGAGCGTGATCGACGGAGAGGTCGTCAGCGTCACGCTCCCGATCTCCATCGGCTCGGAGAACTCGAGGACGATGGATCCGGTCACGGCGACGTTGACGGCTCCGCGGGGCTGGTGGAGACGAGCACGGGCGGGCTCGCCGCATCGTTCTTTTCGCCCGCGTCGCCGTCTTCACCGGCGTCCTTCGGGGTACCCGAATCGTCGCTCGTTCCGGCGTCGTCGCTGCCAGCTCCTCCTTGACCGCCTCGGCCGCCACCCGCGCCGGCGTCGTCCACGACTTCGCTGCTACCTTCGTCGGGCGGTGGATCGACGCTCGATTCGGAACCGCACGCGCCGATCATCGCGATGAGGACCATCGACAGAAAGGCGAACAACGACCGATACATCACACCTCCGAGCGCAAAACAGCGAAGCGCCCGGGCCGCGCAGCAACCGACATGCCGCACCCGATACCGGCGCCCTGGCCCCGCCAGACTGCGGTTTTTTCTCGTTTTGCCCCGGTCCGTCGCCGGCCTTCGCGACCTGTTGTCTAATCGAACCGACTAGGCAACGCTGAAGGCGTTTCGTCCGTCATACGTGCTACCGACGTGTCGATGCTCGCTTGGTGCCCGAGCAGCCGTTTCCGAGTCGTCCGCGTGTTGGGGCGCGGAGGAATGGGCCTCGTGTACGAAGTCTTCGACGAGGAGCAGCAGACGACCTGCGCGCTCAAGCTCCTTCCCGACGTGACCCCCCGCGCGCTCCTGCGCTTCAAGCGCGAGTTCCGCGCGCTCCAGGGGCTCAGCCACACGAACCTGATCCGCCTCGGAGAGCTCCTGAACGACGGCGATCGCTGGTTCTTCACGATGGAGCTCGTACGCGGCGTGGACTTCCGGACGTACGTCCGCGGCGAGGAGGCCTCCGTCCGCGCCGTCCCGTCCGTGTCGTTCGTCGAGAAGCGCACGACCGGCGACGCAGGCGCGACGCTGACGCTCGACGACGAGGCCGAGTCCGTCCGCAGGCCTCGGGAGCCGGACAAGCCACCCTCCGTCACGTCGCCCTCGAGATTGGACGAGGGCCGCCTGCGAGACGCGCTCACCCAGCTCGCTCGCGGCCTCGAGTTCCTGCACGCCTCGGGGAAGGTCCACCGCGACGTGAAACCGTCGAACGTGCTCGTGAGCGAGTCCGGGCGCGTCGTCCTGCTCGACTTCGGGCTCGTGGCCGATCGCTCCGGGGCCGGCGGGGCGACGGAAGACGACGGGCGGGTCCAAGGGACGCTCGGGTACATGGCGCCCGAGCAGGCGCGCGGGACGTCGGGACCGGCGGTGGACCTCTACGCGATGGGCGTCATGCTCTTCGAGGCGCTCACGGGCACCTCGCCGTTCGACGACCGCTCGATCGCGAGCGTGCTCCTGCGCGCAGGCCTCGAGCCTCCGCGTCCGAGCGCGATCACGCCCGGGGTGCCCGAAGACCTCGACGAGCTCTGCGTACGCCTGCTCGATCCGTCACCGGAGAAGCGGCCGTCCGCCCGTGACGTGCTCGAGTGGCTCGGCACGCACGACGAGCCCGAGTCGACGCGCGGCATCGACACCGGTCGCGAGCGACTCGTCGGACGTCGGCGCGAGCTCGAAGAGCTCTTCGCGGCCTACCGCGAGAGCGCCGACGGCCTGGCGGTCGTCACGGTCGAGGGCACGTCGGGCATCGGCAAGACCGCGCTCGTGAACGAGCTCGTCGCGGAGCTGAAGACGAGCAGCGAGCCTCCGCTCGTCCTCCAAGGCCGTTGCTACGAGCACGAGGGCATTCCGTACAAAGCCATAGACGGCGTCATCGACGAGCTCGCGCAATACCTCGCGCAGCACCCGCCGAGCACGTGGGACACGAGCCCGCTGCCTGCGAACACCGACCTGCTCTGCGTTCTGTTCCCCGTGCTCGAGCGCGTGCCCGACTTCAGCGCCCACCGATCGTCGTCGCCCGACCGTGCATGGGAAGAGCCGCACCGCATGCGCCGCGACGCCGAGCAAGCGCTCATCGCGCTGCTCGCGGGGCTCGCCCGCCTGCGACGCATCGTCATCTGCATCGACGACTTCCAGTGGGCCGACGCGGACAGCCTGACGTTCCTCGGCGCGCTCGGCCGCGCACCAACCCCGCCGCCGCTGTTGCTCGTGCTGACGAGCCGCCAGCAGGTCCAGCTCCCGTTCGAAGGGAGGGCGCGGCGCATCTCGCTCTCACCGCTGCCGCCGGACGAGGCGCGCGAGCTCGCGTCGTCGCTCCTCGCGCACGCAGGCGAATCGGCGGCGGACGCCGCGGAGGCGATCGCCGCAGAGGCCGGCGGCAATCCGTTCTTCGTCCACGAGCTCGCGTGGCGCGTCGCGCGTTCCGCCCGGGCCGAGGCGCTCTCCGCCGCGAGCGTGCGCCTCGACGACGTCCTCTGGGATCGCATCAGCGCGAGGCACGGGCCGTCGCGGGAGGTTCTCGAGCTCGTCGCCGTGGCGTCCGCCCCCCTCCCGCAGAGCGTGGTCGCGGAGGCTGCACGCCTCGATCCGGCGTCCTTCGCGAGCGTCGCGCAGGATCTCCGCGCCGAGCGCTTGATCCGCACGACCGGTCTCCGTCCCACGGACGACGTCGAGACGTACCACGACCGGATCCGCGAGGCGGTCGTCGGCAAGCTCGATCGTGCGACGCGCGCGTCGAGGCACCTCGCCCTCGCGCTCGCCACCGAGCGGCAGCGCCCGGACGATCTCGACGCGCTCGTCATGCACTTCGAGGGCGGCGGCGACACGGCCCGCGCCGGCGAGTACGCGCTGCGGGCAGGCGACGCCGCGCGCGCGGCCCTCGCGTTCGAGCGCGCGGCGTCGTTCTACCGGCGGGCGATCGCTCACCTCCCCGCCTCGAGGTCCCGCGCCGAACGGCTCCGTCTCAAGCTCGCCGACGCGCTCGCGAACGGCGGGCTCTCGGCGGACGCCGCGATCGAGTTCGAGCGAGCCGCCGCGGAGGCGGAGCCCGCCGAGGCCCTCGAGCTACGCCGCCGCGCGGCCGAGCAATGGCTCAGCTCCGGCCGCCTCGACGAGGGGTTGAACGCGATCCGTGCCGTGCTCTCGCACGTCGGAGTGCGCGTGCCGAGCTCGTCGGTCACGGCCTTCGGATCGATCCTCCTGCACCGCGCGAAGTTGCGGCTCCGAGGGTTCGACTTCGTGGAGCGATCGGCGAGCGATGTCGCTCCGGACGCTCTGCTCCGCGCGGATGCGCTCTGGGCGGCAGCGGCACGGCTCGGCGCGGTCGACCCGATCCAAGCCGCGGATTTTCAGGCTCGGCACCTGCTCCAGTGCCTCGACCTCGGCGAGCCGTTCCGCATCGTTCGGGCGCTGCTGACCGAGGTGATCTTCCTTTCGACGAACGGCCCGCGCGCGTGGAAGCAGACGCAGGAGCTCCTCTCGCGCGCCCGCTCGATCGCCTCGCGCATCGACTCGCCGTACACGACGGCGCTGGCCTACTTCGCCGAAGGCTTGGCCGACTACGAGCGCGGTCACTACCGCGAAGGGCACGCCTCGCTGGAGCGCGCCGCGGAGTCGTTCCGTACGGGGTGCACGGGCGCGAGCCACGAGATCGCGCTCTCGAAACGCTTCGCCATCGACTGCCTCTTCAACCTCGGCGAGCTCGACGCGCTACGTCGCGAAGTCCCGCTGTTGCTCGAAGACGCGCAGCGGCGCGGTGATCTCTATCTCGCCGCGGAGCTGCAGACCGGACTGCCGAACATCGTCTGGCTGTGCGCCGATCAGCCGGACGAGGCGCGACGCATGTCCGAGCTCGGCATCGCACGGTGGCCGCAGCACCGTTTCTACCTGCAGCACTACTACCACGCGCTGGCGAGCGCTCACATCGCGCTCTACTGCGACGACGGCGAGGCCGCGCTTCGCATCGTGGAGGATGCGTGGGGCGGGCTGAAGAAGAGCCTCTTCCTCAACGTCCAGGCCGTGCGCACCGAGGCGTGGTACCTCCGCGCGCGCGCCGCGATCGCTGCGCGTTCTCCGAAAGCGCTCGCGATCGCGCGGCGGGCGGAGGCCGCGCTCGACGCCGACCCCGTCCCGGCTGCACGAGGCTACGCCGCCGCGGTTCGCGCGGCGCTGTCCTGGCGCAAGCGCGACGTCGAAGCGACGAAATCGTGGCTGCGAGAAGCGGAGCGCGCCTTCACGCGTGCAGGCACGGGGATGCTCGCGGCCGCGTGCAAGCGTCACCTCGGGCGGCTCGACGCGTCCTTGCGAGACGAGCTGATCGCGGCGGAGGCGTGGATGCGCGCTCGCGGCGTCGTCCGGCCCGACCGCTTCAGCGCGCTGCTCGTCCCCGGCATCGATGCATGATCCTTCTCGGATCTCTTCGCGGCTCAGCGGTTCGACTTCCGCGGACGCGGCAGGCGGTGGATCGAGAGCTTCGTCACCAGCGTCGCGCGCGAGATCCCGAGCATGCGCGCTGCCTTCGTCTGGTTGCCGTTGCACGCCTCGAGCGCGGCGACGATGCGCTCGCGTTCGGCGCGCACGCTCTCCGGCTCGTCGGCGGCCGCGGCGGCCTGCTCGGCGGTGCCGGCGGCCCGTTCGGCGGCCGCGCCCGTGGTCCTCTTCTCGCCGCGCAGCACCTCGGGCAGATGAGCGAGGCGGATCTCGTCGTCCTCGGCGATCGCGAGCGCCGCGCGCAACGCGTGCTCGAGCTCGCGCACGTTGAAGGGCCAGTCGTGCAGGAAGAGCGCCCGTCCCGCCGCGCGCGACAGCACGAGGCGCTCGGCCCGCTCCTCGGCGACGAGCGGCAGGAGCTCGCCGACCAGGAGCCCGACGTCCTCGATCCGCTCGCGGAGGCTCGGCACACGGACGACGTGGCCGCAGAGCCTCGCGTAGAGGTCGGCCCGGAAGCGTCCCTCGGCGACGCGCGCCGCGAGGTCCGCGTGCGTCGCCGCGATCACGCGCACGTCGACGGAGACGACGCGCGTATCGCCGACCGGCAACACCTCCTTCTGCTGGAGCACACGCAGGAGCGCGACCTGCGACGACTCCGGCAGCTCGGCGATCTCGTCGAGGAACAGGGTGCCGCGATCGGCCGCGCGGACGAGGCCGGGCCGGTCCTCGGTCGCGCCCGAGTAGGCGCCCTTCCGCACGCCGAACAGCTCGGCCTCGATCAACGTCCGAGGGATCGCACCGCAGTTGAGCGCGACGAAGGCGCCGCTCCGGCCGGACGCCGTGTGCACCGCGCGCGCGAGCACCTCCTTGCCGGTGCCGCTCTCGCCCGTCACGAGGATCGACACGTCGCTCTGCGCGACCCGTAGCGCGGTGGTGAGCGCCTCCGACCAGACGGGGTTCAACGTGCGGGGCAGCCCTCGCGTGGGCCGCTCGGAGAGCGTCGCGTCGAGCGGACGCCCGAGGTGTCCCTGCCGCCCGCGCGGCACGTTCACCGTCGCGACGCGATGGACGAGGATCGTGTTGCCCACCTCGATCACGTCGCCGTCCAATAGCTCCTTGCGCTCGACGCGCACGCCTCCGACGAACGTGCCGTTCTTGGAGCCCTGGTCCACGAGCGTCCAGCGTCCTGCGCGATCGGCGACGAGCTGCGCGTGGGCCGAGGACATCCACGCGTCGGGAAGCTCGACGCGCAACACGCGCGCACCTCCGTCGGACGTCTCGCGGGTCCAACGCCGGCACGCGCCGCGGCCGATGCTCACGGACGTCGTGTCGAGGTGGATCCGCGCCGGCGGCGCGCACGGCCTCGCGCAGTCGAGCGCGATGACGAGGTACGGCACCGTCGCGGGCTCGAGCCCGTCGGACTCACCCTCGATCGCGGTAAGGGTGCGCGTCTCGTCCACTCCGTCGATTCTACGCGAGCGGACGTGCGTTCGGGGCCTTCCCTCGTAGGGAGGGGCGTCGCCTCAGTAGATCTGCACGGAGCCCGAGGACACGGTGCAGGCGCCGTTCTGCGGCGATCCCCCCGTGCGCAGGATCTCGTCCGGCGTCGGCTCTCGGTACTGGCCGCTCAGCTCGATGTCGATCATGCGGAGGATCGCGCGATCGAGCTTCGTGACGAAGTAGCACGGCACCGTCGGCTCCTTGTGCGGATTGCCCACGCCGGAGTCGTCGGTGAGGAAGAGGTAGCGCCCGCCCGTGAGCTGCGCGGCGGAGCGCATCGTGTGCTCGGTCAGCTCGTCGACGCCGCTCGACGCGACCGGGTAGACGTGGATGCCCTTGTCACGCGCGCTCCGGATCGCCGCCGCCATCGCCTGCGCGTTCTCGACGTGGTGCGGGGCGTCGGCGACCCAGAACATGATGCGCGCGGTCGCTGCGTCACGCCGCCACGAGAGTCGATGCGCGACGTCGAGAGCCTTGTCCGGCGCCTCCGGGTAATCACCGCCTCCGGCGGCCACGGCCTTGCCGAGCTTCGTCTGGTACTCGGCCGGGTCGTCGCGGAAGTCGAACCATCGAACGACGTACTCGTCCGTCGTGTCGCGGTAGAGGACGAGCGACCAGCGCTGCGCCGAGCTCGGATACTTCGCCTGGATGGAGGAGGCGAGCGCGATGAACTCGCTCTGCAAGTAGCGGATCTCGTCGCCCATGCTGCCGGTGGTGTCGATCACGAGCGACACGTCGAGCGTCGCCTTCGGCTGCGCGCTCGAAGCGATCGAGCGCGACGCCTCGTACTCCGCATCCGTGATCGGCACGAGCCCCGGCGTCTGCGCGACCGACTTCCGGTACTGCGTGAAGAAGTCGAAGTTGCGGTTGTCGTCCCACGCACCGGCCGTGAGGACCCCGGGCGGAACGGTGCCGTTCCCGCCCGAGGAGCCGCCACCCCCGGGGGGGAGGGGGCCGGCGCTCCCGCTGCCGGCGCCGCTGCTGCCGCTGCTGCCGCTGCTCCCGCTGCTGCTGCCGCCGCCGGCGCCGCCGCCGCTGCCCATGCCGACGCCGTCGGCCATACCGCCGCTCGCCGGAGCGCCTTCGCCCGCCGCGCCCGGGTCTCCGGGGATCTCGCCGTCGCCGGTGATACCGTCGGCCCAGAGATCCCCCGTACCCGGCGGCGTGTCGGACGGCGAGGCGCCGCTGCTTCCGCCTTCGCCCGACGAAGCTCCACACGCGACGCAGAAGACGACGAGACCGAGCGCGAGCCGACGCATGATCACCTCCGCAGGGGCCTGTCGTCAGCACGCGCCGTACCAGCCTTGCTCGCGGCCGTCTTTCCGCGGGCTGCGCGAGCTTCGGCGACGAAGCCCTCACTCGGTGGCACGCATTGGCGTTCCGGGCTGTCACAACCCGGCACAACGGAGGCGGTCGCGCGGCAACGCGGCCCCCGTGGGCCTCCCGGGGACGACGCGCCTCGGCCGAGCGTCAGAGATGGTAGTCGCCCGCCGCCTCCGGCTGATAGCGGATCTCCTCGATCGTCCACGCCCGTGCGCTGCCGCGGCCGACGACGTGGACCCGCTCGCCGACGCGAGCACCGAGCAGCGCGGCACCGAGCGGGGTGAGGACGGACACGCGACCGGCGCTGGCATCGGCGTCCTGCGGGTACACGACGTGGACCTCGCGGACGGTCCCATGGTCGTCGCGACAGACGACGTGCGAGTTCATGGTCACGACCGACGCCTCCACCGCCTTGGACGGTACGATCACCGCGCGTTCGAGCTCGCGCTGGAGCGCTTCGGCCAAGGCGCCCGCCTTGTCTTCGTAGAGCTCGACGACCTCCGCGAGGCGGCGGCTATCCTGATCCGTGATCGTACGCGGAGCGTGCATGCTGATCTCCTCCGACGCTTCGTGGGCCGTTCCCACGAGCTCGACCGCGTCGCGTGAACGCGCGCAGCCCGGCTTCCCCCGCGGGAACGCGCAGAAGACGCAGACACCACCATCATAGTTCGTCGGAGGCCCTCGCACTGTTCCGTCAGCCGAACAGTGTGATCGGCAGCACGGGTGGTGCCGGCGTTTCTTCGTGGTCGAGGTGGTCGAGCTCGACCGATGAGCAGGCGCCTTCGGCCGCAGGGACGAAAACGCGCAACCGATTCGAAAAGCGGCCGATGCACCCGGCATGAACGTCCCGTCGCGAATCCGGGAGCGCGTCACTGACACCGTCGCGCACGGAAGCCTGAAGTCCTACGGGAGCACCGGCGTCGTGAACGGCTCCGTAGGCGCGGCCGTTGGCGCCGGCGTCGAAGTAGGCCTGATTCGAGACGTTCGATCGTTCTACGGCGACGGCTACCAGCTCTCCATCGCCACGCCCTCGCCGTTCTCCGTCAACTTGTCGTTCACCCTCGTCCTCGTCCTGTTCCTCTGGATCGCGAGCGCGACCGGGGCCTCCTGGTTGGAGGTCGACGCGAAGGTGGTCGCGGGACACTACACGCTCCGCCGTTCCGAGACGGTCCCGCTCGATCGCATCGCCGCGGTGGCCGTCCGGCGGCAGCTCGCCCCGACCCGCAATTTCTGGCCAGACTAGTTCTCGTGCATCACGGTCTTTCGCGCCGACGAACCGGGCGTGATCCAGATCCGGGCGAGGAGCTCCGAGGCAGACGCCTTCCTCTTCGCCCTCGCACGAAGCGCGAAGCATGCGGGGCTCTCGGGCGTCGCGCCGTTCGCGATCCCGCGACGTCAGTACGTCTACGACCTCGTGCCGCTACTCCCTGCAATCGCGATCCCGTTCGCCTTCCCGTTCCGCGTCTCGTGGTCTGCGTTCGCGCTGGCGACGGCCGTGTTCGTCGCGTGGACGGCACTGTCGTGGTGGCGCTTCGCGAGGCTGGCCAAGGCGATCGCGGCCGGAGAGATCCCGCCCGCGCTGCAGCAGTGGGTGGAGCTGCTGCGCACCTCCGAGTCACCTCGACGAAAAGCGAGCAACCAATTCGAAGCGCGGCCGATGAACCCATCGTGAGTCGTTTCGACACTTCACACGGAGGACACGATCGAGCCATGAAGCTGAGGTCATCGGAAGGTGCGTCGCTGCCAAAGCTCTGCGCCGCGTGCTTGGTGCCGTTGGTGGCGCTGGTGCCGGCCGCGACCGGCGACGACGCTCCCCTTCGCTTGGTCGTCTTCTCGCTCCTCGTCCTCGTCCTGTTCCTATGGCGCGCGGACGGGACCGGAGCGGCTTTCGTGGAGCTCGACTCGCGAATGATCGCGGCGTCCTTCGTGGGACGCCCTCGGGAGAGGATCCCGCTCGAGCGCATCGCCGCGGTGACGGTCCAGCGACGGCTCGACCTCACCCGGGGTCTCTCGGTGAAGTCGTCGACGTCCATCACGATCTTCCGCGCCGACGAGCCGGGCGTGATCCAGATCCGTGCTTGGACCCCCGAGGCCGACGCCTTTCTCTTCGCCCTCGCACGACACGCGAAGCACCTCGGTCTCTCGGGCGTCGCGCCGTTCGCGATCCCGCGACGCCATTGCGTCTACGAGCTCTTGCCCCTCGTTCCGGCGATCGGCCTCCTGTGCGCCTTCCCGTCCCGGGTCTCCTGGCTTGCGTTCGCGCTGGCGGTCGCCGTCTTCGTCGCGTGGTCGGCGCTGTCGTGGTGGCGTCTCGCGATGCTCGCCGAGGTGCTCGCGGCGGGAAAGATCCCGCGCGCAGCGAAGAAGTGGGCGGAGCTCCTGCACCTCGCGTGACGGCTACTTCTCGTCGCGATCCCGGAGCGACGGTCTCCGTCGATGCCGCTCGCGTTCACTGGAGATCGACGACCACGTCGTCGATCCAGACACGAACCTCGCCGAACGGCGGGTTCCCCATCCGCATGGCGCCGAGGGCATAGCTCACGAAGGCAGGCTTGAACGCCGAGCTCAGGGTCTTCTGCGCGGCGACGACGCCGTCCATGGTCACGGTGATCGTGCGCGTGTCGAGGGCGAGGTCGACCTCGTAGCGCGCCCACGATCCGGCCAGCGGATAGCGCGTGAGCTCGTGATAGGCGTCGCCCGTGGCCGAGCTCTCGAGGATCGTCGCGGAGCGCGCCTCGAAGTACAGCCAGAGCTGGCGCGCCGGGCCGGTCGCGTCGGCCGAGTCCGCGAAGAACAGCTTCGAGACGACGACCCGCTCGCTCTCCAGGTCGTCGACGAGCGCGTCGAATGCGACGCGTACGTGCGTGGAGACCGTGTTGGCTTCGCGCAGCAGGTAGGCGTCGCGCCGCGTCTGGCCCGAGCCGCTCCTCGCGAGGAGCGCTCGCGGCGACGAGCGGAACCTCGTGAGGTCGAACGAGAGCTCCGCGCCGGACGACACGTGCATCTGCCAGTCGTAGCCGAGGGGATTGGTGTCGAAGTCGTCGCAGAACGTCGGCTTCGGATCGAGTGTCGCGCAAGCGAACCCGGCATCCGCGCCCGAGCCAAGGGCGTCGACCGTTCCGCCCTCCGGCGTGGCGACCTCGGCGACGTCCGAGAGGTCGGCTCCCCCGTCGTCCACGGGAGCGCCGTCGCCCGAGATACCGCTCAGATCGGTGAACAACGAGCACGAAGCGACGCCCGCCACACACGCGAGCGACAGCACGAGGCGCGGCATCGTGAGCATGTCTTCCCAGTATACCGCCGCCTCGGTCGCTCGATCCCGATCGCCCGCGGCCGGCTACTTCTCGTCCGCTATCTCGACGAGGCGCCCCTCCACGAGCTCCGCGCTCGCGATCTTCACGACGCGATCGGTCTCGGTGATGCCGGTCGCGATCTGGATCGTCTTTCCGGTGTCGCGCTCGATGACGATCGGCACGAGGCGAAGGCGATTGTCCGGGCCGACGACGGCGACACGGGTGCCGTTGGCGTCGCTCATCAGCGCCGTGGCCGGAACCTCGAGGACGCGGTGGGGCGTCGGCAGCGAGAGCTCGACCTGAGCGTACATGCCGGCGAGGAGCTCGCCGTTCGGATTCGGGACGTGGATCACCGTCGTCATCGTGCGCGACTGCGGATCGAGCGCGGAGGCGAAGCGCGCGACCTTGCCCTCGAACGTGCGTCCCGCGTACTCGCGGACGCTGATCTTCGCGGGGAGGTCGTTCTTGACGCTCGGCGCGACGTCCTGCGGCACCTCGACGATGACGCGCATCGGATCCGTGGTCGCGAGCTTGAAGAGCTCGACCGACGGCCCGACGAGCGATCCCTTCTCGACGCTGCGCGACACGATCGTGCCCGCGAACGGAGCGACGACACGCGCGAAGGCCTTCTCCTGCGTGAGGCGGCGGACGTTGGCGCTCTGGGCCTCGAGGGTCGCCTGCGCGAGCGTGACGTTCGCCTCGGCGACGGACGCCTCCGCGCGGCTCTTCTCGACCTCGTCGACCGACGTGACGCCGGTGGGAGCGAGCTTCTCGCGGCGCTCGAGGCTGGACTTCGCGTAGTCCCTGCTCGCCTTCGCGTGCTCGAGGGCCGCGGTCGCCTGCGCGAGCTGCGCGCGCGCCTGCTCGAGCTGCTGATCGAGCTCGGGCGTGTCCACCTCGACGAGGAGCTGGCCGGCTTCGACCTTGTCGCCGATGTCGACGAGACGCCGCCGGACGTACCCGTTCGCGCGCGTGCGGATCGACGCCTCCTCGAGCGGCTTCAAGCTGCCGGGCAGGACCATGGCGCGATCGCTCGAGAGGACCGTCGGGGTCACGACGGTGACGCGCAGGACGCCGCTCGACTCGCTCGACATGGTCGTCTCGAGCTCCTGTCGTGCACGCTTCTTGGGGAGCCAGCCGATGACGAACGCCGCCGCGACGATCGCCACGCCGACGAGCGCGAGCGCCGCAGCGCGCGTGCCCGAGATGCGCGCAGGCGGCGGCAGGTCGAAGCCGAGATCTCCGTCGGCGTGCGGCCCCCGCGTCGCTGGACGATGTTCGGGCTCCATCGAATGACTCATAGCGCCTCGATCTCTGCATCCACCTTCGGCGGCTTGCGGCGGAGGATGCTGTACATCACGGGGACGAAGAAGAGCGTAGTAAAGGTGGCGATCAAGAGCCCACCGATGACGGCGCGCCCGAGCGGTGCGTTCTGCTCACCACCCTCGCCCAGCCCGAGCGACATCGGAAGCATACCGATGATCATCGCGGCGGCGGTCATGATGACCGGTCGGAGGCGCGTCATGCCGGCGGCGAGGGCCGCCTCGCGCGCGTCGCGGCCGACCTTCCGCTGATCGTTCGCGAACGTGACGACGAGGATGCTGTTCGCGGTCGCGACGCCGACGCACATGATCGCGCCCATCTGCGCGGGGACGCTGAAGGTCGTCTGCGTGAGGAACAGCATCCAGGCGATGCCCGACAGGGCTCCCGGCAGCGCCATCAAGATGATGAACGGGTCGAGCCAAGACTGGAAGTTCACGACCATGAGCAGGTAGACGAGCACGACGGCGAAGACGAGGCCGAACGCGATGCCGCGGAACGACGACTCCATGCTCTCGACCTGTCCCTTCATCTTCACGATGGTGCCGCGCGGGAAGGTCGGCCGCATCTCGTCGATGACCTTCCGCACCCCGGCGGCGACCGAGGCGAGGTCGGCGCCGTCGACGTTGGCCTGCACGTCGTACGTGCGCGTCGCGTTGTAGTGCGTGATGTTCACGGGCGTGGTCGCGCGTGACATCGTCGCGACGTTCGAGAGTAGCTGTGGCGTCCCGCTCGGAGTGGCGAGCGGGATCGTTCCGAGCGCCTCGAGCGAGTCGTTCTCGTACTGAGGCGTCGACACGGCGACGGAGTATTGGACGCCGCGCTTCGTGTCGAGCCACCAGCTCGGCGTGACCTGCGAGCTCGACGAGAGGGTGACGAGCAGGTCGTTCGCGACGTCACGCACGGTGAGCCCTGCCTGCCGGGCCATCGTGCGGTCGACGTCGACGCGCACGGCGGGCTCGTGCGGGACCTGCGCGAGGTGGACGTCGACCGCGCCCGGTACCTGCTTGATCCGCTCGGCGAGCCGCTGCGCCAGCTCGAGGGTCGCCGCGTCGTTCCCCGGCGCGCCGACGACTTGGACGTCGATCGGCGCGGCGATGCCGAAGTTGAGGACCTGCGTCGAGATGTCCGGCGCGAGGAAGAAGAAGGTCGTGTCCGGGTGAGCCTCGGCGAGCTTCTTCCGCAGCTTCCGCACGTACTGCGCGGTCGGCGCGTGTCCCTTCTTCAGCGCGATGAGGATCTGCCCGTCGGCCGGCGAGATCGAGGTCCCCTCGCTGAGCGAGAGGTTGATGCCGCTGTACGGCGTCCCGATGTTGTCGATCATCGTCTCGATCTCCGCCGGCGGGATGACGGTCTTGATCGTCTCCTCGATGGCGGCGAAGCGCTTCTCGCTCTCTTCGATGCGGGTGCCCGGCGGCCCGCGCACGTGGAGCTTCACGAGCCCGGCGTCGACGGTCGGGAAGAAGTCGCGTCCGATCAGCGGGTACAGCGAGAGCGAGAACGCCACGAACGCAAAGAACCCGAGCACGGTGAGCTTGCGCCGTACGAGCAGGAGAGCGAGCAGGCTCCCGTAGGCCATGCGCATCCGCTCGAACCCGCGCTCGAACGCGGCGAAGAATCTCCCGGCGATGCTCTTCGAGCCGTACCCATGCCCATGCCCGTGCCCGCTCGCGAGCGCGGCGGCCTCGCCGCGGAGGAGGTAGCGCACGAGCGTCGGCACGAGCGTTCGCGACAGCACGTACGACGTCATCATCGCGAACACGACCGCGAGCGCGAGCGGGACGAACAGCGATCGCGCCGCGCCCGTGATGAACGCCACCGGCACGAAGACGATGCAGATGCAGAGTGTCGCGACGAAGGCGGGCTTCGCGATCTCCTGCGCGCCGTCGATGATGGCCTGATAGAACGGCTTCCGCTGCGCCATGTTGCGGTGGATGTTCTCGATCGCGACGGTGGCGTCGTCGACGAGGATGCCGACCGCGAGCGACATCCCACCGAGCGTCATGACGTTCAGCGTGTGCCCGAGCAGCGACAGGGCGATGATCGACGTGAAGATCGAGAGCGGGATCGAGATGACGACGATGAGCGTGCTCCGCCAGCTCCCGAGGAAGAGGAGGATCATCAGCGCGGTCAGTCCCGCGGCGATCACGGCCTCCTTGATGACCCCGTCGACGGCGGCGCGGACGAAGAGCGACTGATCGAAGAGGAGCGTGACCTTCAGATCCTTCGGGAGCCGCGCCTCGATCGTCGGGAGCATCTTCTTGATGCTCGCGGCGATCTCCATCGTGCTCGTGTTGCCGTTCTTGAGGATCGACATGAGCACGGAGCGCTTGCCGTTGACGTGGACCATGTTGGTCTGCGGCGACGAACCGTCGCGGACGGTGGCGACGTCGCGCACGTAGACCATGGTCCCGCGGACCTCCTTGATCGGCAGCGACTCGATCTCGGCGAACGCCTCCGGGCTCGCGTTGAGGGCGACCGCGTACTCGTTGGTCCCCATCTTCGCGGTGCCGGTCGGCAGAATGACGTTCTGGTTCGCGATCGCGACGGTGACGTCGCGAGGCGAGAGCCCCCACGCGTAGAGGCGCTGAGGGTCGACGTCGACGACGATCTGTCGCTGCTTGCCGCCGTAGGGCCACGGGATCTGCGTCCCGCGGATCGTCGCCATGTCGGCGCGCACGAAGTTCGTGCCGTAGTCGAACAGCTCCTGCTCGGAGAGCGAGTTGCTCTCGAGCGCCGCCTGGAGGATGGGCACGTTGGACGCGCTGTACCGGAGGATGAACGGCGGCATCGCCCCCGGCGGCGCCATGCGCACGGCGGTCTGCGAGATGGCGGTCACCTGCGCCGTCGCGGCCTCGATGCTGACGCCTGGCTGGAAGAAGATCTTGATGATCGCGGTCCCGCGCAGCGACTGGCTCTCGATGTGCTCGATGTCGTTGACGGTCGTCGTGAGCATGCGCTCGTAGTTCGTGACGATCCGCTTCTCCATCTCCTCGGCGGAGAGCCCGTCGTACTTCCAGATCACGGAGATGACGGGGATGTCGATCTCCGGGAAGATGTCGGTCGGCATCCGCACGGCAGCGAAGGTGCCGCCGAGGAGGATGAGCACCGCCATCACGATGAACGTGTAGGGGCGGCGAAGAGCGAGCCGAACGAGCCACATGACGAGTCGGGGTGACCATTGTCACGTTCCCGATACCCGCCCCGGACGTCCAATATATGGATCAGCGCCCTCTGATACCTTGTAGGTATCGTCCTCGTGTTATGCTGCGAGCGTCGTGGAGCTGCGCCATCTGCGCTACTTCGTCGCGGTCGCAGAGGAGCGCCACTTCGGGCGCGCAGCCGAGCGCCTGAAGATCGCCCAACCGCCCCTGAGCCGCCAAATCCAGGACCTGGAGGCCGAGCTCGGTGTGCGCCTGTTCGACCGCTCGAGGCGTAAGGTCGAGCTTACTCCGGCCGGCGCGGCCCTCCTCGAGAACGCGCGCGGCGTCTTCAATGCACTGGAGCTCGCCGTCCGCGAGACGAAGCGCGCAGCCCGGGGAGAGCGCGGCCGTATCGCCATCGGCTACCCGACGTCGCTCGCCTACAGCGGCCTGTCCGAGCTCCTCCGCGCCTTCCGAGCGAAGTTCCCGGACGTGGAGGTCGCCCTGTCGGAGCTCTCCCCGCAGGCCCAAATCGACGCCCTCCGCGCCGGCCGCCTGGACGTCGGCTTCGTCCGCGCGGTGCGTGACGAACCGGGCCTTTCGTCGATCCTCCTCCGCCGCGAGCCGCTGGTCATCGCGCTCCCGGCCGATCACGCCCTCGCCCCGCGCAAGCGCATCCAACTGGCGTCGCTGGCGGGCGAGCCGTTCGTCTTCTTCCCACGCTCGCGCAGCCCGGCGTTCTTCGATCACGTGATGCGCCTCTGCCACGCGGCGGGCTTCACCCCTCACATCGCGCAGGAGGCGCAGCAGCTCGACGTGGTGAGCCTGGTCTCGGCGGGCTTCGGCGTCTCGATCGTCCCGTCGTCGCTCCGCCACGTACGCCGAGCGGGCGTGGTGTATCGCTCGATCGCGGGCAATCCGAAGACGGATCTGCGCGTCGCATGGCGAAAGGACAACGACTCGCCGGTCGTGCGCGGGCTCGTGGAGGTCGTGCGCAAGCTCGGGATGCGCGAGCTCAGGGCATCGCGGTGAGCCCGCGAAGCGCGGGGCGCCTTCGCCGTTCGCATTGTCGCCCAATCAAAGGCGGGGGAGGCCGCGGCCACGCAACGCGTGGGACACTGGACCATCGTTGCCCAATCAACGGCGTGGGAACCCGCAGCCCTGCAGGGCGTGGGGCACCGGCCATTGTTGCCCAATCAACGACGTGGGGAGGCCGCGGCCACGCAACGCGTGGGGCGTACCGGGCCATTGTTGCCCAATCGATGCGTGCCGTGACCGTGGAGCGCGTGGAGCGCACCGGCCGATTGTCGCCCAATCAATGACGTGGCGAGGTGTCGCACGGCGAGGACGTTTCTGGAGAGGGCCCGCCGATCATCGGCACCGCCATCGGGAGTGCCACCGCCGGCGATGCTCACGAGGTGTCTCGCCTTTCGACTCGCCCCACTGCCTGCGAGTCGGAGAGGGGGTCAGTTTTGGTTGCGTCTGAGGGTCAGTTTTACGTGCGCCCTACAGATCGCGAGACGACACCCGCGGAAGCCACGGTCGGACCGTCGCGACGCAGCAGCACAACAGACGAGGGAAGTCGCGCGACGTCGCTCGACACCAGCTCTCTCGACGACTCGCGCTCGAGGCGCCAAGGCGAGGGCCGGACCATTGTCGCCCAATCAAGCTCGCGCAGGCGACGGCCAACGAGCCGACCGCGTGGGACGGGTGGACCACCGCCCACGAGCCGACCACCTGGAACGTGGCTGAACACCGCCCACAAGCCGATCCCCCGGAACCTGGCTGAACAACGCCCGCGAGCCGAACGGTCGGAGCGTCGGAGCCGCCGGGAGTGATGCCTTTGATTGGGCGACAATGCCCCAATGCGCGATCCGCGTGCGGGCAGCCCCTTCGCACCTCGTTTCGCAACCGGGCAACCGGCTCGTCTGAGCGCGAGCTCGCGTCTGCAACGCCGTCGCCCGCGAATCGTCCGATGCGTTTGATTGGGCAACAATGCCCCCGACTCCGCCCTCCGTCATCCCCAGTCATCGCCCAGCGCGCAGGCGATGAGGGTCACTCGACGTGAACGCCCCGTCGCGATGCGGTTCGCAACAGTGTCGTGCACCGCTTACTGACATTCGACACGAGCCTCGCCGCCGAACGTTGACCGACGCGCTCGCCATGCTCATCAGTGCGCGCGATGAGTCCTCGCCTCGCTGCAGGCGCCGATGCCGACCGTCAGCTCGGCCTCGAGTTCCCACTGGGCTCCGGTGAAGGAAGGCGCAAGCGGGGAGGTCGTCGACGAGGAGCAGGACGAAAGAGAAAGAACCCGAAAGCGAGACCGAACGTCCCGCACCGCGTTCGGCCACCTCATCACCGTCGATATCCCGTGCACGTGACGATGCGCGCGGTTCGAGGCGTTCCGCGCTTTCGTTCGGAGCTCGTCTCGAACCTGATGAAGACGGTCCTGAAACGACAGCGGAGACGACCATACTCCGACGACTTCCAGGTCGTTCACTTCTCGATCCAGGACGATCACCTCCACTTGATCGTCGAAGCGACCGCAGAGGCGTCGGACGACGAGGCCAAGCAGGCGCTGCGCACGGGAGTCAGCGGCTTCGCCATCTCGTTCGCTCGTCGCCTGAACCGCCTCGTGCACCGCAAGGGCAAGGTCTGGGCGGATCGGCATCATCGCCGTGACCTCTCGTCGCCCACCGAGGTTCGAAACACCCTCGTCTACGTCTTCCAGAACTACCGGCATCACGGCCACATCGTGATCGGCTCGGGGATCCTCGACCCCTACTCGTCGGCATGTCGCTTCGACGGCTGGGCCGACGACCACGTGACGTTCGTAGAGACGGAGCCATGGCCCGACGCACGACCACGGACCTGGTTGCTACGCGTCGGCTGGCTGCGAGGCGGCGGTCCGCTCTGGACGTCCGAGGTTCCGCGTGCGTGGGTGAGGGCTTCCGAGCGCGAAGCTTCCTGACGTGACGCGCTCGTCAACCTTGCTCCGCGCACGGATCGAGTCGCGCCTCTCTCTTCGGGTCTCGCGGCGCGGGTCGGTCGACGAAGAATCGCACACGCTCGTCGACCTCCTGAGCGTCGTCGAGCAAGCCGACGACCTCGAGACGCTTGCAGTCGACCCCTCGCGCCACGAGCCAGCGCGCGACTTGGTGCGCGAGACCCGCGGGCCATCGAGGCGTCGGCGTCGAGCTCATCATCTTCGGGTTGGCCGTGCACTCGATGCGCACGCGCCCGGCGTCGGGATGCGCCTCGAGCCACACGCGCACGTCCTCGAGGACGCGCTCGCTCGACGTGGAGAGCACGCGCGGCCCCATCGACTTCGAGCCCTTCGATGGCCGGACCTCGAAGGTGATCTCGGGAGAAACCGTGAGCTCGCCCGACATGGCGTCGAGCGAGACCGATACCGACGGCAGCGTCGTCCGGGGCTCCGGTGCTGCCGCCGACGCGGACGGCGACGCCGAAGACGCCGTCCCCACCACGGCCGAGGACTCCATCGGCGCCGCGACCGGCCTTCCTCGCGCATCGCATCCCGCGGTGATGCCGACGGCCGCCGTCGCCGAGGCCGCCGTCGCGAAGAGGGAGATCAGAAGGTGGGAAACGACACGTGCTCTCACGCTCGACCTCGAGCGTATCAGCGTCAGGGACGGGAGCGCCGAGCCTCATGCGGCGCTCGACACGGGCTCGTGGAGCACGCTCCGCTTCGACCGCGACGCACGTTCCGCGCTAGGCATCCAAGGAAGCATCCAGGAAAGGCATCCAGGAGAGGCGCCATGATCGACCTCCATTTCTGGCCGACCCCGAACGGGCTCAAGATCACCATCTTCCTCGAAGAGGCAGCGCTCCCGTACCGGATCGTGCCCGTCAACATCCTGCGCGGTGATCAGTTCAAGCCCGAGTTCCTCGAGCTCAGCCCGAACAACCGCATGCCCGCGATCGTGGACGACGACCCGCCGGGCGGAGGCGAGCCGATCAGCGTCTTCGAGTCCGCGGCCATCCTCCAGTACCTGGCCGAGAAGACCGGAAAGTTCATGCCGAGCGACGTCCGCGGGAAGAAGACGGTGCTCGAGTGGCTCGCCTGGCAGGTCGCGAACGTCGGTCCGGCGTTCGGTCAGTACAATCACTTCGCGCACTACGCGAAAGAGAAGGTCCCGTACGCGATCGAGCGCTTCGGGAACGAAGTGCACCGCCTCTACGGCGTGCTCGACAAGCGCCTCACCGATCGCGAGTGGGTCGCGGACACCTACTCGATCGCCGACATGGCGATCTACCCGTGGTTCCGCTCCTACGAGCGCATGAGCATCGACATCGCGGAGTTCCCCCGCGTGAAGGCCTGGCTCGATCGCATGATCGCACGCCCGGCCGTAGCGCGCGGCGTGGAGGTCGGTAAGGACCTCATGCAACATCACGTCATGGACGACGAGGCCCGCCGACACCTGTTCGGTCAGCGGGCGGACGTCGTTCGGGGGCGTTGAGCGACGGAAGGGCGAGCGTTCGCTCCTGCAACGCCGCCCTCATCCCGCCGCTCGCGCTCGGGTCCCCGGCCGCTCCGTGATACACCGCCCCGATGCTCCTCGTCGTCGACCCTTGGCACTGGCTCACGAAGGATGGCCACTTCGTCGTCGACAATCCGCGCCTCTACCGCCGCATGCTCCGCATCGCGCGGTTCATCGAGTACGGCGGACCGCTCGAGAGGAACCACGCGCGCGAGACGCTCGTCGAGTGCAAGCGACGACCGAAGGGCAAGGCCTGCCCCGGCCTCATGTGGGTCCTGAAGACGGCGCAGGACGAGATCCTCGCTCGATGCGTCCACTGCAGGACGGACGAGGCGCTGATCCACAACTGGCAGACGACCGAGTGGGCGAGGGGCATGACGAAGCCGGTCCCCGTCCATCTCGACGCGAGCGTGACGAGGCACTGACCCCGACCGTCAGGGTCGGGAACGATCGGGAACGAGGAACGGGCTACGCCTCCCCGACGACCTCCTCCGCGAGCTCCACGTGCGCCTCGTGGGCGCGGCGCTGGTGAGCCTGACCACAGTCGTGATGCGCAGGCCGCCCGCATAGATCGCAGGCGAAGCCCTCCGCCGCGAACGTGATCCTGCGGCCACACTCGATGCAGGGTCGTCCCGCGACCTGGATCCAACGAGACGTCTCGTCCCACCGCGGGTCGTCGAAATCCTCACGAAGCCGGCGCGCGTGCCGCGCGTACTTGGAGAGCGCGGTCGTGAGGCCGAGGACGCCGACGACGAAGACGAGCGCACCGAGGAGGGTGAGCGAGTCGTCGCGCGCGCTCGCCGCGAGGACGACGGAGACGAGGCCGGCGAGCGCGATCAGGCTGCCGATCGCGATCCCGAGCTTGCCCGTGGAGGAGTGCTCGCTGCTCATGCTGCTTGCTCCTTTCGGCCGCCGCGATCGCGCGCGCTGCGCGTCGTGATGCACGCACGCGGGAGGCGACGAAGGCTTCCGACTGCAAGCGCCCGGCCGTCGAGAGCGAGCGCGCGCCGGCGCGACCGCACCGCAGGCATGCCGCAGGCAGCCGAGCCCACGCCCCGTTCGTGTGTCCGCGCGAGCTACTTCACGAGGTCGGCCGACCGAAGACCCGGGATCGTCTCGAACCCGTTGCCGACCACCTTGAAGAGAATCACCTCGAGCGCCGTGTCGCCGTTCTCGCCGATGTCGAACGTGCCCGCCGCGCCGACGTAGTCGATGTCTCGCCCGCTCCGCACGGCGTCGAGCGCCTCCGCGAGCTCCGCAGGGCCGTACGCCGCTCCGGGCGGCGACGACACCTCGTAGAGGGCGTCGCGGATCGCCTCGCGATTCTCCGTCGTGCCCGCCTTCTCGATCGCGAGCGCGAGCACCATGACCGAGTCGAAGATCTGCGGGATCGGCGCAGGCAGATTTCCGGCGTCCTCCGACGGCGGGAACTGCGCCTCGTAGAGCGTGGCGAAGCGGTTCCACTCCGGGCTCGTACGGCGCTCCTGATTGCACGCTGCGCCGATCACGCCGTTGACGAGCGAAGGCTCGTTCACGTCCTTCGGGTTGACGCGCCCGGCCTCGATGAAGCCCTGCTGGTAGAAGCGGATGAAGCCGAGCGACAAGAAGTTCTCCGGCGAGAACGCCGGATCGTCTTGGACCGCGAGGCGGAACGCGCGCATGTACTTGCCGCCGTCCGCCGGGAACATGAGCAACGCCTGGCACTCGACCTCGCCGTTCCTGGCGGCGTCGATGACGGCGGCGGCGTCGGCGTCGTACGTCGCGGCGTTGTTCTGGATGATGAAGTCTTTGATCTGACCGCCGAACTTCGTGTACTCGGCCTTGAGCGCCTCGATGGTCGCGTTCCCCTGCCCGGGCGCATCCTCGGCGTAGACGGCGGCCATCTTCTTGCACGCCTTGAACGACGCAGGCACGCCGCCATCCGCATCGCCCCCGCCGCCTCCGCCTCCCTGCCCGTCGCCCGGAGGAGCGAACGAGCCGCCGAGCGCATAACGAGCGATCGCGCGCGCCTGGTACTCGACGGCGCACGACGTCCGGAAGAGGTACCGATCCCTGCCCTCCTGCAGACGCGGCACCTTCGGCGACGTGGCGAACGGCGCCAGGATCGGGATCTTCGCCGCCCTGAACGCCTCGTGCATCGCCTCGAGCGCGCCCGTCGTGCTCGGGCCGATGAACCCGACGGCGCCCCGCCGGATGAAGTCGTCGCCGATGCCCACGATCGACTGGTCGTCGCCGCCGTCGTCGCGAACGTCGAGGACGACACGCCGGCCCAGGATTCCGCCGACGGCATTGAGGTGTTGCTCGGCCACACGGAGCACGCGCTGCGAGCCGGCGCCGAAGTCCTTCTGCCTCGTGAGGTCGACCGTGGCGCCGATGATGATGGGCGGGTCGGCGACCACGTGCGTCTTTTCCGTGCAGGCCTGGTTCGTGCCGAAGAGCGCGAGCCCGAGGGGGAGCGCCGACACGAGCAGGAGGGCCGTCCGCACGGCACCTCCGTTGCGTACCGCCGCGAGGCGCCGGGAGAGCCGGCGGAACCGGCGGAAGGAAGGCGAGCGACGGAAGGCCATTCGCGTGAGCCTGATGGTAGCATTCCTCCGCCGATGACCGCTTCTTCCCTCCAGCATGCCCGCTCGGGTGACCGGAGACGGCGCATGCGCGTGTACGGCGTCCTCGCCGTGATCGGCGCGGTCGGCGCCGTCGCGACGGGCTGCGCCGAGGAGAAGACGGCCGACGTGAAGCTCGACGTGGTCTTCCCGTCGACGATGATGGCCATCGCCTCCGACGAGGTGAAAATCGTCGTCTACGACGATCCCGAGCCGGGCGCCTGCCAGCGCATCTACCTGAAGCGCATCACCAACCAGACCGACCTGCCGCCGGTCGTGCTCGACCCGCCGGCGGTCTCGGTCTGTCAGCTCGCGTTCGGGCGCGCCCCGACGCTGAAGCTCCCGCTCGGGAAGCACTCCATCCTGGCGGTCGCCATCCGGTCCAACGAGGACTTGATGGTCGGCTGCTCGGACGTCGCGATCTCGGACGAGGTGACCGAGGTCACCGTGAACCTCACGCTGCCGGGGACCACGCCGATCCCGCCGCCGACGACCTGCGCCACGCTCCGCGACTTCTGCGACGAAGTCTGCAACTGACGGGTCGCGGCGGCGGCCTCGGCCTGTTCCCGCGGCCCGTCGATCACGTCAGCGGACGATCACCAGCGACGACCGCCGCGACGCCGGACGACGGCGCTACGCCGACCGCCAGGCCCACGTCGGCCCGCCGCCCAAACACCGGTGGCGTATTCGTCGTCGTCGAACCCGTTGCGCTCGCTCCCGCCGCCGCCGCCCACGCCGCCGCCGCCGGCCACGCCGCCGCCGAACCGGATGCCGCTGCCGCGGCTCGGGCGCGCCTCGGCTTCGTTCACGCGAAGCGGCCGGCCGTCCAGGAGCGCGCCGTTCGTCTCGGCAATCGCCTTCTGCGCCTCGGCGTCCGTGCCCATGGTGACGAACGCGAAGCCGCGCGAGCGGCCGGTCTCACGATCCGTGACCACGTGGACGTCGGTGACGGTTCCGCAGCTCGCGAACCATTCGCGAACGGCCTCCGTCGTGACGTTGAACGAAAGATTGCCTACGTAAAGTCGGTTTCCCATCGTGTCTCTCGATATCGACGGCGCAATGAAGAGTGAGCCTCCGTCCAGTGCCGTCGGGATCGGAGGGAGACTTCGCGGAACGTCTTCCGCAGCCTCACGTGACGCATCGAGCAGAGCGAGCGCGATCCCGTGACCGAGAGAGCAATCGATGCAGAGAAACGCTGTGTGAGCCCCGACAACCTAGCGCACCGCTCGAGCCCCGCAATGCGAATCGTGCGAGCTGACCGATTCGTGACCGAACCGGACTCAACGGACCCGGGCGCGCGCGGACGCCTGCGTCGCCCTCCTCTCCGCCGTGCACCCGAATCGAATCGCGTCCTCCAGCGTGGAGAAACCGCCGATGCCTCCCCAATCACGGCGGGCGACGCGGAATGCGGAGCGGAGCGTGTCCTCGTAGACGTAGAGCTCGTCGCCGTTCTCGCCCGGACCATCGCACGTGATCACGTGCACCGCGGATGGCTCGGCCGTGAACCGGGCCTCTCCTGCTCGAGCTGCCGCGACGTCGGCACGCGAGCGCGAGCTCTTCTGCGACGACTCCGCATGAGCTCCAGATTGCCCCGACTCGAGGAGCGCGAAGCCGCCGAGCGCCGCGAAGATGGCGCGTACCTTCTGCAACGCACCCGATCGCATGAGCGCACCTCTCGAGGTCGGCCCTTGCGATTCGTGTGCCTTCGCTACCGCGAGCGGACGAAAGAAGAAAAAGCTCATCGGTCCGGAACATTCGCCTTTCGTGCGTGTCCGCACCGGCTAGATGGTGAGCGTGCTGGACCTCCTCCACCCCACCCCGCTCCGGCGCATCGACTACGAGGAGACGAAGCTCGCGATGACGCTGGCGTTCGCCGGCGGCGTCTCCAGCGGGCTGTTCGCAGACGCGCTCGACCACGCGAAGGTGGCGCCGTCGACGTGGGAGCCCGAGACGTTCGCGGGCGATCTCTTCCTGCCCCAGTTCGTCGCGCTGTGCATGAAGGTGCGGATCGACGGACGCGAGCATCCGCTCACCTCCTCGCGACACGTCCTCGCGCTCCTCGCCCGTCCGCCCGCGGATCCCGCCGTCGTCCATCATCGGCGCGGCGTCGTCGCGGAGCTCGCAACATCGCCACACCTCCGAAAGGAGCTCGAGGGCCTGTACCTCTCGCTCTGCCGATTCCGCGCGCACCTCGAGGGAGCGAACGGAGACGCCAAGCTCGATCCCAACCGGCGGCAGCTCGAGATCCTGCAGCTCGCGAAGGAGATCATCGACCGCTGCGCCGAGGGGTTCGTCACGGCGCGCTCGGGGCTCGCGCGCCTCGCCGCCTTCGGTCGGCGCGTGCAGGCCGGCGAGCCCTATCGGTCGCTGGCCGACCTGATCCGCTACGACGAGCGCCTCGCGACGCTGAACCTGAAGGTTCGCGTCGGCGCCGACGGTCGGATCCGCGGCTTCGAGATCCTGGCGATCCAGGAGGACGCTCAGAACCCGTTCGTGAGCTCGCCGTGGCGGCGTTGGCTCGCGAAGGTCGAGCTGTTCGTGCGCGGCTTCAAGTTCGGCGACGGCGAGATCATGGCGCGCCTCATCGACGCCGTCTTCGAGGGCCTCAAGGACGAGCTCCCGAGCTTCGTGCAGCTACTCGGCGACGTCGAGTTCCTCCTCGGATCTCTCGCCTTCTGCGATCTCGCGCGCGACGCCGGGCTCGCGACGTCGCTCCCGGACCTCGTCGCTCCGGACCAACCGCGCGCGCTGCGCGGCCTCTTCAACCCGCTCCTCCTCGCGCACGGGATCACGCCCGTGCCCTGCGACGTCGTCACGGATCGACACGACACGACCGTGCTCGTCACCGGGCCGAACTCGGGCGGCAAGACGCGCCTCCTCCAGTCGATCGGCCTGACGCAGATCCTCGGGCAGGCGGGCCTCTTCGTCCCCGCGCGCTCCGGCGCACTCTCGCTCGCGAGCGGGCTCGTCGTCTCGCTCATCGAGGAGGCGAAGGCGGATCAGACGGAAGGCCGGCTCGGCACCGAGCTGCTCCGCATCCGCGCGCTCTTCGAGCGATTGCCGCCCGGCGCGATGGTGATCCTCGACGAGCTGTGCTCCGGCACGAACCCGTCGGAGGGCGAGGAAATCTTCGAGCTCGTCGTCCAGATGCTCGAACGACTCTCCCCGCAGGCGTTCATCACGACGCACTTCCTCGCGTTCGCGGCGCGGCTCGAGCGCGAGCGGACCATCGCCAACCTGCGCTTCCTGCAGGTGGAGCTCGGCGCAGAGCAGCGCGCCACGTATCAGTTCGTGCCGGGCGTCGCGCAGACGTCGCTCGCCGCTCACGCGGCCGTCAGGCTCGGCGTCACGCGCGATCAGCTCATGTCGCTCGTCGATCGGAACATCCACCTCGCGCAGGCGAAGAGCGCGCGGCGCTGACATGCCGACCTTGCTCGTCAACCGACGGATGAACCCCGCCCTCGCCGCGCGCGTCGAGGCGAGCGTGACGGGCCGGAAGCGAGACGCGACCTCGACTTCGCGCATGCGCAGGCTCGTGTCGCTGGCACGCCTCGCGCTCGTCCTCGCGCTGGTCTTCGCGATCCACGCCGTGATCACGACCCGACAGCGGATCCGGACCGACGTCGATCGACGACGCGCCGAGCTCCTCGAGACGGTACGCACCCACGCCGCGACTCTGACGGTCGAGGATTGGAAGGCCGTCGAGCGCATCGAGTCGTGGCTCGTGCGGCTCTCCGGCGCTTACGAGGGTGACCGGGTCGACGACCGGCTGCGTTCGCGCGAGGGGCGCACGCGCATCCTCGGCCGGCCGGCGGTCTACGTGAGAGGTTCCATCGATTCGCTGCGGACCTCGGACGGGGTCGCCGCCGCCGCCGCGACGTCGTCGAAGGACGCGCTCCTCCTCTGCCTCTTGGATCCGCCCGCGAGGCGCACCGAGGCCGCTCTCTACGAACGCGTCCGCACCGCGTACGCAGGCGGCATGGTCCTCGAAGAGCGCAGCGCGAACGTTCGCCGGCTGGACGACGCGATCGTCGGCCTTCCGTTCCTCCTGCCGCCCTGGTCCGACCGCGTGCGCGCCGCCGAGGGCGCCAAGGAGCTCGCCCGATTGAAGCGAGACTTCGAGCGAGCGCCCATCGAGCGCGCGAAGCGAGCCGTACGCGCCGAGGTCCTCGTCGCCGCCATCGACGAGCCCGGCGACGGCAAGGTGCCGACGGAGCTCGACGGAGAGCGACCGCACGACGTCCGGATCGCGATCGTCGACCTCCCGAGCGGCGAGGTCCTCCTCCGCATGCGCCGGCGCGTCGATCCGAGCAGCTTGTCGGATGCGAAGCGGCCGATGTACGCGAGGGGTCTCGACGGATGCGCGCTCGCCTTCGACGTCCACCGAGAGCTCGATCGCTGAGTCCGCACGCGACCACACGACGCCAGAGACCATCCCCACCGGCTCGCCTAGGATGGCGCTCATGGACTGGGGTGACGGACAGTACGAGCTCACGGCGGCAGCTCTCGAGCCTGCCGCGAAGCGCGCCGTCGACGCGGCGAAGGTGGGATCGGGGATGCGCGTGCTCGACCTCGGCGCCGGGACGGGGAACGCGGCGCTCGAGGCCGCGCGTCGGGGCGCCGAGGTCCTCGCCGTCGATCCGGCCGCGCGGCTGCTCGAGGTCTGCCGCGCTCGCGCGGCGGAGCAGGGCCTCTCCGTGAGCGTGGCGCAGGGGGACGCCGGGAAGATCCCGGCAGGCGACGCGAGCTTCGATGCGCTCGTCTCGGTGTTCGCAGTGATCTTCGCGCCCGACGCCGAGGTCGCGGCGTCCGAGATGCTCCGCGTGGTGCGCCCGGGCGGCAGCATCGTCGTGACGTCGTGGGTCCCGGAGGGACCGATCGCGAAGGCCGGCGCGATCCTGCGCGAGGCGATGGAGAGCGTCGCGCCGCCGCCTACCGAACGCCCCACGCCGGCCTGGGGCGATCCGGCATGGGTACGCGGGTTGTTCACGTCGCGCGGCGCGACCGTGAGCATCGAGGAGGACACGCTCTCCTTCGAGGCCGCCTCGCCCGAAGCATGGTTCGAGGAGCAGGCGCAGCATCATCCCATCTGGCGCCGCGGGCGAGATCTGTTCGCCGACGCCCCCTCCAAGTGGGAGCGCACGCGCGAGCGAAGCGTCGAAGCGCTCCGGGCCGGGAACGAGGATCCGGCGCGATTCCGAACGACGAGCCGCTACCTCGTGATCGTCGCGACGCGGCCGGCGTGAGCGCGTCCGAGCGCGCTCGCCGCGGGCGTTCGCGGGTCAGAGCGTCCGGATCACGACGTTGTCGAATCGGAAGGCCGCGCTCGTCTGCGGCCCGACGTTGGCGCCCAGGTGGACGGCGCACGCGGTGGGCTCCTTCGCGATGGGGAACGGGTCGCCCGGTGGGACGAGATCCAAGCTCGGGTCGTCCACCGCGACGAACGGCTTCATCGGCTCCTTCACGCCGAGGCGGACGAAGACGCGCCTCCAGCTCCGGAGCGCGGGCCGGTTCGCGAGCCCCACATGGCGTTCGTCCGTGGCCATCGTCTCGACCCGCATCTGGAAGTCGCTCCGGGACGCGCGCAACACGCGGACGGTGAGCCTGTAGTTGATCACCGAGTTCCCCTCGCACGAGACCAGGAGCGGAGTCGCGTAGTCCTCGGTCCGTAGATCCTCCGCTCCCGCTTCGCCCGCATGCTTCACGTGCTCGACGTACAGGTCGAAGGCGACCTCGATCGCGTTCGTGGCGGGGACGATCTTGACGACGCGCCCTGCAAGCCCGCCGGCGTCCCCGGTCCACGTCGCCTCCGCCAAGAGGCTGAAGGGGGAAGAGCGCCACGTGAGGTCGTTGCGCTCGAGGAGGGCGTGCGCCCTGGCGACCTCGACCTCGGTCCAGCGTGGGAAAACCGACGCGTCGGGCTCGTCGACGTCGTCGAAGTCGTCACAGAACGTCGCGTCCTGGCCCGCGCACCATCGGTCCACCGTCGGCGAGACGACGTCCGAGCCGCCGTCGTCTACGGGAGGCGCATCCGCGTCGGAGTCGTTCCCTTTCGCCCCCTCGCTCGCCTCGAACGAAGAGCATGCCGCTGCGATGGCGGCCGCAACCGCGAGAGAAGAAGAGATGGTGAAGCCCACGTGCGCGCGCACGTCGTGAGGCTATCAGACCCATCCGTGTGTGCGCTCGTCCCGCGACGCTCCGCTCGCCCACGGGCGCCGATCCGGCGCGCCTCCCTTCGCGCCGACCGGCGTGCGACAGCGAGACTTTACGGCATTCTCGCGCTTGCTTTGCCCACGACGAAGCGGACGCGCCCGCGGAGCCGCTCGCCGTCGCTGGCCGTGATGTCCCAGCGAACGACGTAGCCCCCGCGGCCCTGGTCGGGCACAGCGATCGAAAGCTCCTCGAGCGGATCGGCACCGCTGCCCTCGATGACCAGCGACGACGTTCCCGTCGGACCGACGAGCGAGATCTTCGTGACCCGACTGTCGATCGGCTTCGAGAAGCGCACGCGGACGCGATCGGGAGGACGCTCGACGACGGCGCCGTCCGCCGGCACCACGTCGACCACGCGGGATTGAGCGCCGCGCGCATCCCACCCCGCGGCGAGGACGACGGAGGTGGCGGCGAGGGCGAGCATTCTCTTGGTACTGCCGGTCTTCACGAGAGGGCCCGCAGTGCAACGGCTGCGCCCTCGCGCGAGAGAACACGGTCGCCGGCAGGCACGGCGTCGCGTGACGCCGTGCCGTGCCCTCGCGACCGCGCGCCTTTCGCCGCGCACGCACCGCGGCGCGAGACCAGCCCGCTCTCATCGAGCAGCCATCGGCGAGGGTTCTCCCGCCGACGACAGCGCGTGCCGCGCGACCGCGCGCACCTCGGGGTCCGGATCGTTCTTCGCCGCCCAGGCGATCGCCTCGCCCGCGCCCTCGATCTTGTCCGCATGCCTGACGACGAGGGCGAGCGCTTGGTTGCGGACCGCCTTCGACGGGTCGGTGCGGAGCACCGCGAGGATCACCTCGGCGAACGCGCGGATGTCGCGGAACGAGATCGCGGTCAGCACGGCGATGCGCACGCGCGGCTCGGGGTTCGTCACGAGTCCGGCGACGAGGAGCTCGTCGACCTCGGCCCCCGCGATGAAGCGGAGCGCCCCGTACGCGGCCGCGCGGATCTCCCAGCTCTCGTGCGTGAGGTATCGCTGAATCACCGGGAGGGCACGCGGATCGGCGGCGTTGCCGATCGCCTCGAGGTAGAGGACGACGTCGCCCACCGTGGTCGCGCCCTCGAGCAGCGCGAGGAGCGTGTCGAGCGCGGAGCTCGCGGCGGCCGGCTCGCTGGCGCGCACCTCGCGGATCTGATTGCCGAGCGCCAGCGTGCTCGCGCTGCGCTGAGCCGGATCGCTCGAGCGGATCCCCGCCTCCGTCGCCTTCATCGCCTCGGGCGTGGGGTTCGGCGAGAGGCCGAGCCCCACGACGGCACCGACGCGCGTCTCCGACGGTGCCTCGCTCGCACGCATCACCGATACGAGCGCCCGCTGCGCCTCGGGCGTCCCCGCCGCGCTGAGGCCGCCGACGATGATGCGCGAGGTCACGTCGTGGGGCCGCTTCAGTACGGCGTCACGCGCCTCCGCGGCGGCCTTCGGATCGAGGCGGAACAGCGCCTCGAGACGCGTCAGCATCACGTGCGCCCGCCGCTGATCGTCCCTCGATTCGGGCGAGAGCGACTCGAGCTCGGCGAGCATCTTGCGGAAGTCGGCCCCTGCGACGCGGCTCTTGTCCATCCGAGCCGACGCGGCAGCGAGCTGCTCGCGATGATCGAACGTGCTCGCCTCGAGCTTCGCGCCTTCGCGGTCGAACGCGTCGGCGAGCTCGGGCGCCTCGTCGATCTTCACCAGCGTCGCGGAGACCTTCGACGCCATCGAGAGCTCGTAGCTCTGCTTCGGCAAGGACACGACGAGGGTCTCGTCCTCGTCCACGGAGCGCGGCCAGCCGTCGGGCTCCAGCGCGACGGTCCCGCGCGACGCGACCTCGTAGCTGCCGACCTCCGCGACCGGCACGAGCCCGTTCGCGCTCTGGACGCGCGTGTACTGCTGCTTGGTCTTGCGAACGGTGGGGAGCGTCCCGGCGCAGGAGTATCCGGCGATGTACTCGCCCGTGCCGTCTTGCTCGACGGCGAGCCACTCCACTCGCTCGGGTCGATCCGGCGCGACGAACTGCATCGACGCGAGGACCGCGCGGAGCTGCTCGCGCGTCTCGCCGTCGATCGTCTCGTCGAACCGGAACGAGACCACCCGCCCCGCACGATCGAGCGTCACGAAGAACGGGCGGCGGAGCTGGGCGGTGTCGATGTCCAGCGGCGAGCTCGCGCCGCTGCTCGAGAGGTGCGCGTCGCGCAGCTCGGCGTGGAGATGGACGACGTCCGCCTCCACGCCGGCGACCGTCAGCACGAGCGCGCCGTCGAGGCGAAGCTCGAAGCGCGTCTCGTGTGCTCCTTGCGTCCGAGGCGCGAGGCGGTACGCACGCGTGCTCTTGTACGTGTACGTCCGTCGCGCGCCGGCCCGCCATTCGCGCACCGGGACGGTCGGCTGCGGCTGCGCGACGGCGTGGAGACCGGGCGTCGCGGGCACCTCGCTCTCGGCGGAGCGCCCGGACGCCGAGGTCCGGACGGGAGCGTGGTCGTCGCGGACGAGGCTCCGAGCGCCCACGATCGCGACGGCCACGCCGGCGAGAAGCGCACCGACGGCCAGGCGGCGGCGCGTGCTTCGAGCGAACGACATCGATGGCTCCGGCTCACAAGCGCACGACGCCCTCGTCGTTCCAGACCTCGACCTTCTTCTGTCGGATTCCGTCCCACTCGAACAGCGTGATCGAGCCGACGCGCTTCCCCATGATCTTGCCGTACAGGTCGATGCTCCCGTAGAGCGCGTCGAACGTCAGATCCGAGCGCCCCGTCCAGTGGATCGTCTTCGCGTCCTCGAACACGGCCGAGACCTCCGAGGGGAGCTTGAGATCCATCAGGTTGATGGTTCCTTCGACGCCGGCCTCGGCGACGACCTTGCCGACCGAAGCGCCCGCGGTCACGTCGAGGTTCGTGAAGGGCGTACCGTCGAACCGCACGCCCGCGGTGCCGGCCTCGGCGCCGATCTTCACCCCGAACGATCCGACCGCCTCGGCGGACACGCTCACGGACAGCGGGCCGACCCCGACGCCCGCCGACGCCTTGAAGATCCTCTGGGAGTAGGTCGGCTTCGCCTCCAGGCGCGCGGGCATCACGAAGTTGACGAGCACCTTGCCGACGGCCGAGATCGTGTAGCCGGCCCACGCCGACGTGCGGTCCGCCCGCGCGAAGCCTTCGAGCTCGAGGATGTCGACCTTCTCGTCGAACAGCTTCGCGGTCACCACGGCGTTGGCCGACGCCTCGAGGCTCCTTCCGACCTTGCCGCAGTACTCCTTGCGCTGGGATTCGTACGCCATCACGCAGCCGGTCTTGAACAGACCTGTCGTGGGGAGGCCCAGCTTCGAGAGCTTGGCGTCGCAGGCGGCGGGGGCCTCCTTCTCGGTCGGAAGCCAGTCGCAGACCTCGCGGTAATCGAACGTCTCGTAGTGGGCGCCGACGGTGAGGCCGCCGCCGAACTTCCCCTTCTCCTTGTAGTACGGGTAATCGTCGCCGCCCCGGACGAACGGGTCCGACGCAGCCTCCGCAGGGTTGCTGACGAGAGTGAACGCAGTCGCAAGCAAAGCAGCACAAGCGGACACGGCCACGTGCGTCTTCTTCATCTGAGCCCTTCTTCTCCCTGAAGCGGCCTCCGCGAGGCGCGCTCCGCGCGTTCGCGTCGGCTTCGCCGGCTTCCTGGAGCAGCCGGCGTGCCAGTCGAGACGCGCCGGAGACGCGCAGCCAAATGCCCGAAATCACGTGCTCGGTTCGCGACGACGGATCGTCGTCCGGGAGCGATTGAACAATTCGTACAAGACGAATCGTTCAACGCGCACCCTGTCCCGATCAGCGCTTGCGCGGTCGCGGGACGTTGTACTTCTCGAGCCGCGCGATGAGCGTGCCGCGCGCGATTCCGAGCATGCGCGCCGCTTGGGTCTGGTTGCCGGCACACGCCTCGAGCGCGGCGAGCACGCGCCTTCGCTCTTCGTCCTCGGCGTCGTCTTCCGTCGAGGGCAGCTCGGGGAGCGTCATCGCGGGAGGACGCGGAAGCGCGAGATGCTCGGGTGAGAGCGTATCGCCCTCGCAGAAGAGCACCGCTCGCTCGATGACGTTCTTCAGCTCGCGGATGTTGCCCGGCCAGTCGTACGCGGTGAGCGCGGCCACCGTCTCGGGCGCGAAGCGGAGCGGAGGACGGCCTGCCGCGCGGCGCGCCTCGTCCGCGAAGCGAACGGCGAGCGGCTCGATCTCGGCGACGCGCTCGCGAAGCGGCGGAATGACGAGCGTGACCCCGTTGAGCCGGAAGTACAGGTCCTGGCGGAAGCGGCCCGCGCGCACCTCCGCCTCGAGGTCGCGGTTGGTCGCGGCCACGAAGCGGACGTCGATCGGTCGCGGTCGGAGCGAGCCGACCCGGAGCACCTCCCGCTTCTCGAGCACGCGGAGCAGCTTCGCCTGCATCGACAGCGGCATCTCGCCGACCTCGTCGAGGAAGACGACGCCTCCGCTGGCGGCCTCGAGCAGCCCCGGCTTGTCGGAGGTCGCGCCCGTGAACGCGCCCTTCTCGTGTCCGAACAGCTCGCTCTCGAGGAGCGGCTCGGAGAGCGCCGCGCAGTTCAGACAGACGAGCGGCGCCCGCGCGCGAGGAGAGCGCGCGTGGATGGTGCTCGCCATCACCTCCTTGCCGACGCCGGTCTCTCCGAGGATGAGGACGTTGATGTGCGAGGCCGCGACGCGATCGACCATCGCCCAGAGCTTCGCCATCGGATCCGCTCCGCCCGTCGGCGCCGCGGGCGCCGCGACGACGGCGGGACGCGGTTCGACCGGCGCGGCCGCGATGGGCTCCTCCGCGACGACGTCGACGGCGGCGTCGATGCCGGCGCGGCGAAGCGCGCCCGCGACCGCGTCCGCCGTGATCGGCCACGCATCGTCGCGCGCGACGATCATCAGACGACGATCGACGGGTCCGGTCTCCGCGATCACGGTCGTGTCGTCGCACACCTCGTCGAGGATGCGATCGAACCGTGCGAGGAGCTCGCGCGTGGAGGGGTCGGCCTCTCCCCAGGTCGACGGCGCCCCTGGGCCGAGCGGGACTCTCAGCACGACCTGCAAGACTCGGACGCGCTCGCCTCGCGAGCGCGCCATCGCCACGTGCCGCTCGAAGGACGCACGCCCGTGGAGACGAGGGCGGCCGGCGGACTCGCGCGCAGGCTCCACCATGAGGACCGTCGATCCGAAGCGAACGACGTCACCGATCGCGAGCGGCACGGGCTCGTCCGGCGGGAGCTGCCGCGTGCCGAGGAACGATCCGTTCCTGCTCCCTTTGTCGACGACGGCGATCGCACCGTTCTCGACGCGGACCACGAGGTGACAGCGCGAGACCTTGGGATCGTCGACGACGACGTCGCAGTCCTCCGCGCGCCCGAGCGTGATCTCCCCGGACGCAGGGAGGGGACGCGCGAGCGCGCAGCCGGCGCCCATCACGACGAGCGAGAGCTCGTGCGGAGCTCGTGCGCGCGCTTCGCGAGGAAGATCCATCGGGGATCTTCGAGGATAACGCGACTACTTCGTATACGGAGCGACGAACGCCTTGCCCGGCTGCGCCGCCGACGGCGCGCACGCGCCGCCCGGGAGCGGAGGATCGATGTCGCCGAGGTCGGCGTCGCATGTGTCGACGACGAGGAGGATCCTACCGAGGCCGCCCTTGCCGCCGTTGCCGCCCGACGCCGTACCGCCGGCGCCGCCGACGGCGCTCACCTCGCCACGGATCACGATCGACGGCGCTTCGAGCACGACGAGACCTCCCGATCCGCCGCCGCCTCCGCCGCCTGCGAAGCCCTGCACCGATCCACCGGCGCCGCCGTTCGCGCGGATCGCGCCGTTGATCACGATCTTGGTCGCGGACGATACGCGGACCGCGCCGCCCCCGCCTCCGCCGCCTCCGCCGCCTCCGCACCGGCCGAGGATCGCGCCGCCGCCGCCACCGCTCGAGCCCGGGCGAAACGTGTCACGCTCGACGGCGAGATCCGAGATCGCGAGCGCGCCGATCGATCCGCCGCCGCCTCCTGCGCCCGTACCCGCGCCACCCGCGTAGACGCCGCCGTCCGGCTCGCCGCCTTCGGCCGGCCCGCCGTCCGGCATCGCGCCGAGACCTCCGGTACCGATCCCGTCGACCGACGCGCCCGCGCCTCCGGCGGCGTCGGTCGATCCTCCGCCGCCGCCTCCCGCGACGCCACCACCGCCGCCGCCACCTCCGGGCCCCGTGCCCGCCGAGTTGACGGCGCCCGCGCCGCCGCCGCGATCGCCGCCGGCGCCGCACGGCCCGGAGCCGGCCTCGCCCGCGACGCCCGCGACGGCGCCGAGGCCGCCCGGCCCTCCGGGTCGACACGGCAGGCCCGCGTCGCCGGGCTCGCCCGCGATCGGGCTCGCGAGCACACCGCCGCCGCCGTTTCCGCTGTTGCAGCCGCCGGTGACCTGCGTCCCGCCACCGCCGGCGCCGCCGGAGACGTCGATCACGCCGTCGATGACGACGTCGCCCGTCGCGAACAGCTCGAGCACGCCGCGGTTGTTCGCGGCGAGGCGGAGCGTCGTGTTCGACGGGATCGCGATCGTCAAGAACTCGTACCTCGCTTCGTCGAGCTCGACGATCTCGGCGTCCGGCGCGAACGCGTCTCGATCGCTCGTGCCCGAATCGTCGGGGAGCGTTCCCCCGTCGACGGCGTCTCCGTCGTCGCTCGCGTCGACGCCACCTTCATGAACGGTGCCGCCGCTCGCATCGACGCCGCCGTCGGTCTCGCTCGAGTCCGGCGTCCATGGAAGCGGCACCGTGAACGAGCACGCGACGAGCAACGCGAGCGACGAGGTGAGAAGGGCCTTCGCTCGCCACGCGCGCGCCATCACAGCTCCAAGACGAAACCGGGCGCGCGCGCGCTCTTGCTCGGCGTACGGTTGCCCAGCACGAGGCCCACGACGGCGGTCACGGCTCCCGCGACCGCCGCGCCGATCGCGAGATTCACCAACAAGGCCGAGGTGTCGAGATCGCTCGACAGGTCACGATGCTCGTCGATGCACGACGAAGGTGCTCCGGGCACGGTGCACCGGGATTCGTAGTCGTCGAGCCTCGCCTGCCCCGCGACGCCCATTCCGATCGCGAGGCCGGTGCCGACCATCGCGACGGCCGCGCCGATCGGGACGAGCGGCGAAGGCGACGAGCTCGTCGCCGGACGTCGCGCGACGCGGCGGAACGGGAACGGAGCCGGCCGCTTCTCGGCGCGCGCGGCAGGCTGCTCGCTCTCGCTCGGAGCTCGCTCGAGGGTGATCGGGACCTCGACGACCGCTCCGCGCTCCACCTCGACCTTCGTGCTCCGATCGACGTAGCCGGGCGCGCCCGCCTCGACGTCCACGACGCCGGGCGACACGACGTACGGCGCGCCCCAGACCGCGCGCGGCACGTCGACGCCGCGCACACGCACGTGCGCGCCCTCCGGAGCCGGCTCGAGGCGGATGACGATGTGCCCCACGGCCGCCTTCGCGCGCTCGACGATGCCGCGGCACGCCTCGACGTGCTGCTCCTGCGCCGGATCGCCGGCCCCCTCCCGGACGCAGAGCTCCGCGGTCCCGAGCGCCTCGGCCGGCATCGACAGCGCCTCCTCTTCCTCGGCGATGAACCTGCGCAGCGACGGGCTCATGCCGATCTGGCCCGCGCGCCGCGCCAGATCGAGGGCGCGCGCGTGATCGCCGGCCTCGCGAGCGGCCTGCGCCTGCTCGATCAAGCCTCGCCGCGCGGCCACGTTGGCGTCCTCGATCGGCGCAGGCGCGTCGTCCGCGCGCGCATGCGGCGCGAGCGAGGTCGTCATGACGCCCGACAGGACGAGAGCGATGGCGCGGAACGCGCGACGCACGTCGCGGAATCCTACTCGATCTCGTAGCGGCCCGTGGTCGAAGATGGCGAAGGCCCCGGATTCGTCGTCCGCCGCGTGGGCTCGGCAGAGCTCCGCACGACGGCGCGCACGGTGGCCGACGGCGCGCTCCGCGGCGCGGGCGCCGCGCCGGCGTCCACGGATTCGACCACGATCGACGCCGCCGCCGGCACGGTCGACGCTCGCTCGACGCTCGCCGATCCCTCCGCCGTGCTCGGCGCCGCGCTCGCGGCGGCTTCGGCGGAGACGGCGACGCGCTCCTCGGACGCGGCCGGCGCCGGCTCCGAAGCCACGCCCTTGTACGCCACGAGCGCGATCGCCGTCGCACCGACGATGCCGACGCCGGCGAGCCAACGCGCCGACCACCGCCGCTCCCGGCCGTGCCCGTTCGGCACCGAAGCGGCGGCCGCGGGCGTGACCGGCGACTCGCTCGCCGGCGGCGCCTCTTCGATCGTCGCTCCTCCGGGCGCGCGCGCTCTCTCCAGAACGACCGTCGCGGGCGAGTCGGCGACCGTCTCGACGTCGGACGAGCGGGCCGCGTCCGAGCGGTCCGGGACGCCGACGGAGACGGTGAGCTCCGCGCCGCGACGCCGCTTCGCCTCCTCGTCGACGTCGGGCTTCAGGCTCGCGGTCGGGATCACGCGGGGCGGCTCGTCCTCGAAGGCCGCCGCCCACGTCGACGCGGTCTCCGGGCTGGCGAAAGGAAGCAGCGCGCGACCGAGGGCCGCCATCGACGGGTAACGATGCGCGGGCTCGCGGGCCATCGCCCTGTCGACGACGCGTTCGAGCTCCTCCGGCACGTCCGGGACGATCTCCGTCATGCGAGGACGATCCGCGAGCGTGATGCGCTGGAGGAGCTCGAACAGCGACTCGGCCTCGAACGGCCGCCGGCCGGTGATGCACTCGTGGAGGATGACTCCGAGCGACCACTGATCGGTCGGCGCGCCCACGTTCTTGCTGTTCAGCGCCTGCTCCGGAGACATGTACTTCGGAGTCCCGAGCATGACGCCGGTCTCGGTCACGCCGAGGTCGGCGTCGATCTTCGAGATGCCGAAGTCGAGCAGCTTCGGGTGCGGCGCGCCGTGCGGCGTGCGCACGAGGAAGACGTTGTCGGGCTTGAGATCGCGATGGACGATCCCCGCGGCGTGCGCGGCGGCGATCGCGGAGACGATCGGCAGCAAGAGGTCGACCGCGCGGCGCACTTCGAGGCGTTTCTCGCGTGCCAGCAGGGCCCCGAGCGACTCGCCCTCGAGGTACTCCATCACGAGGTAAGGGACGCCCTCCGCGGTGCCGACGTCCGAGATCGTGACGACGTGCGGATGCTCGATCCGCGCGACCGCCTTGCCCTCCCGCATGAATCGCTCGAGGACGGTCGGGTTCTCGGCGAAGCGGCGGGGGAGCGCCTTGAGGGCGACGCGTCGATCGAGCTCCACGTGCCGCGCCTCGTAGACCGTACCCATCCCGCCCGAGCCGAGCACGCGCACCACTCGGTAGCGACCGAAGACCTTCCCGGGAGGGATGGACGCCAGCACGCTAGAAATGTCACCACACCGCGCCGCCGTCGTCGACGAGACGAGCTCGAGCGAGGCGCGCAAACCGCTTGACGCGACCGGCCTCGCTCGACCAGCCTGCCACCGTGAAGTTCCGGCACATCGCGCCGACCGTCATCATCGGCACGGCCAGCATCATCATCGTCGCGATCACGGCGATCGCCCAGATCCTGACGGCGCGGCTCGTCTCGACGGCGCACGAGGGCGACTACGACCTCATGCGACGCGCGTTCACGAGCACGCTCAAGGCGATGGAAGACGAGGCGGCATCCGACGCCGAGATCGTCGCGAGCATCCCGTCGGTGAGAGCGGCCCTCGCCAAGCGTGATCGCGCGGCCCTCCAGGCCGAGACCCTCGGGATGTTCAAGAACATCGAGGCGAAGTACGCCATCGATCAGGCCCAGTTCCACATCCCGCCGGGCATCTCGTTCCTGCGGCTCCACGACCCGGGGAAGTTCGGGGACGACCTGACGTCCTACCGCCCGATGCTCGCCGAGGCGATCCACGAGAAGGGGCTTCGGAAAGGTGTGGCGATCACGCGAGGCGGGCCGGCGATCTTCGGCATCGTGCCCATCCTCGACGACAAGGGCGAGCTCATCGGCAGCTTCGAGATGGGCCTCGAGTTCGGTCCCGTCCTCGACGACATCAAGACGGCCTACGGCCTCGAAGGCGCGGTCTTCTTCGAGGAGAAGGTGCTGCGCGAGATCGCGACCGACATCGAGCCGGACATCGTCACGCCGAAGAACCGCGTCGGGAAGTACATCCGCTACCACGCGACCCACCCCGAGGTGATGAGCACCGTCGTCACGGACAAGGACGTCGAGATCACGCAGCCGAAGCGCTTCGAGCGCATGGTCTCCGGCGTCCCGTACGGCGTGCAGCTCATGCCGCTCTACAACTACGCGAACAAGCAGATCGGCGTGGTGGCGATCGCGATGAGCTTCCAGGAGGACAAGACGCTCGCTCGGCGCGCCATCATCTGGCAGGTGCTCGCCGGGGTCTTCGGCGTCGTGATCATGGCGGGCGCCGTCCTCGTCACGATCCGCGGCTTCCTCCTCGCCCCGCTCGCGGGCATCAACGAGCGGATGCGCGCGCTCGCCGCGGGCGACACCTCGAGGCCGGCAGAGCCTCTCGACGACTACTGCGACGAGCTGAGGATGCTCGCGACCAGCTACGAGCAGCTCCGCACGCGTAACCAGCCATGAAGCGAAGGCGCTCCCCGTCACGCATCCTCTGGCTGATCGTCCTCGCGACGATCTTCGCGGTCGCGCTCGTGCTGTTCCCGGTCCGGATGAAGAGCTCGGGCACGACGGCGACCGCGCACGCGGCGGCGGCTCCGGGTCCGGCAGCAGGCAAGGCGGCAGCGAACAAGGGCGCGCAGGGCGACGCCGGCGCGGAGCCCGAACAGGCCGCGACCGCCGACGCGGCCGTCCCGGAGACCGCGACGCCTTCCGCCGCCGCGCCGGCCGTGCCTGCCGCCACGGATCTCCGATCGATCCCGCTCGGCAAGGGCCTCCCCGTCCTCGTGAACATCGCGGTGTTCTTCCTCGAAGTCGGCTCCTTCGACGACACGAAGGGCGAGTTCGAGTGCACGGTGGACGTGCGCCTACAGTGGACGGATCCGCGTCTCGCCTACGACGGAAAGGGAACGCTGCGCGGGCACCGCGAGTTCATCGGCAAGGAAGCCGAAGAGCAGCTCGAGAAGATCTGGGCGCCGAACATCGACGTGAAGAACCGGATCGAGACGGGCGGCTACGTCGGCCGGCGCCTGCGCATCTTCCCCGACGGCCGCGTGGAGTCGATCACGCGCACGACGGGGAAGTACAAGACGACGGTCAACCCCGAGACCTACCCCTTCGATCGGCAGCGCCTGCCGATCGAGCTCATCGTCCGCGAGGAGACCGCCGACGACGTCCTCCTCCGCTTCGAGAAGGAAGACGTCGAGTGGAGCCGCTTCGGTGCGGACGTGAAGCTCGACGGTTGGGAGCCTCGCCTCGTCGATCTGAGCGCGGGTCAGGTCCCCGGCTGGAACGGCGACCGGTACTCGACCGCGACGGCGACGCTGTTCGTCGATCGCGTCGCCTCCACGAGCCTCGCGCCGGTCTTCATCCCGCTCCTCGCGTCGCTCCTCATCCCGTTGCTCGCGCTCTGGATGAACAGCACGACGGAGGAGGGCTTCAAGGTCGACGCCTTCGAGCTCGCGAACATGAGCATCGGAGGACTCTTCTCCGTCATCGCGCTCAGCTTCGCGATCTACTCGTCGAACCCGATCATCGCGACCGGCGACAACACCGTCACGCGCCTCTTCGCCCTCAATTACGCCGCGCTCGCGGTGGCGCTCACGATCGTCGTCGTCTTCTTCCGCTACCAACTGCCGCGGCGCTGGTTCGGCATCCACGTCCAGACCGAGGCGTTCAAGTTCCTTGCGTGGGCCACCCCGCTGTTGTCGCTCGCGACGAGCATCGCGTTCTTGCTCGTCGCAGCGGCTTGAGCCCCACGGCATGCACCGTCCTGCCCCAATGCCGGGCTGCGTGTTGCGATCCTGATCGCGCGAGCTTTCACCCATGCACGGCCGTAGCCGTGCCGACCGCCGGATTTCGCGAGGTTGCGCGAGACCGAGGCATGGCACGGGACGCGCATCTACGGAGGTCGCGCCGCGGTGAGGCTTCTCCCCCCCGAGCCCGCCGCGGCGTTTTCTTTTGTTCTCGTCGAAAAAGAGCGCGAGCGTGCGAGCTCTGCGTGCGGCCGCGCCTCTCGTGACGGCGTCGAGGCGCGCGAGCCTACGCACGCGGATGGGTCACGCTCCGCTCGATGCAGGCGACCGCCGCAGCCACCCCGTCTTCCCGGCGGATCTCTGCGCCAAGCTCCTCGGCGCGTGCTCGCATCTGCGACGTCGATGCGGCCTCGATCGCGGCGGCGAGCGCGTCCGCGGAGAGCCGCTTGCGGTCGAGCGCCTTCCCGACCCCCAGCGCCTCGACGCGTCTCGCCCAGAACGGCTGATCGCCGAAGAACGGACAGACGATCGTCGGCACGCCCGCGCGGAGCGACGCCGCCGTCGTCCCCGCTCCGCCGTGAAGAATCGTCGCGCTGACGCTTCGGAACAGTCGGTCGTGCGGGACGCTCCCGCTGACGACGTGGACGTGTGGCGGGACGTCGTCGAGGGCGAGCGCTCCAGCCCCGGTCGAGAGGACGCCACGGTTGCCGGTCTTCGCGAGCGCCGCGACCACGTCGGTGGCGAGCTTCTTCGGATCGATGCCGGGCATGCTGCCGAACCCGACGTAGATGGGGCGCGCTCCGGCGGCGAGGAACGCGGCGAGCTCGTCGGGCGGCTGCCACGCCTCCTCGTCGAGGAACCAGTATCCGGTGACGACGACGTCGTCTCCCCAGTCCGGCGGGACGGGCACCACGCGCGGGCTGTACGCGTAGAGCGTCGCAACGGGAGAGACGCGGACGCTCGGCCGCGCGCGAAGCCCGAGGGAGCTCTCCCTCCACTCGCGCAGCACGCCTCCGAAGAGGAGCTCCCCTCCCCTCGCCGCGAGCGCGTGGCTGGCCTTGTTGAAGGGACCGAGCGAGGCGAACGGGACGAGGGGGCTCGGGAACGCGGACGTCGGCGTGAAGCCAGGCAGCGGCGAGGCGAGGATCCTCGGGAGCGACAGGCGCTCCGCGATGTGCGGAGCCGCGAGCGACTTGGGGTGATGCAGCACGAGGTCCGGCTCGAAGGCCCTCACGGCCGCCCACTCCTCGTCGAGCAGCCGGCGCATCAGCGGACGGACGTGCCCGAGGAGCTTCAGCCCCGCGCTGAAGGTCGCGCCTCCGGCGACGGCAGCCTTGCCCTCGGGCGTGTCGAGCATGTCCAAGAACTCGCCCGGCAGTGGCGCGCAGCGGACCCCTCGAGACTCCACGAGGCTCGCGAGCTGCGCGGGTGCCGCGAGCTGCACCTCGTGACCGCGGCGCAGGAGCCCGAGCGCGAGGGCGATGAATGGCTGGACGTCTCCGCGCGTGCCGAGCGTCTGGATCGAGATCCGCACCCCACCGACACGAGAGCACGTCGCTGCGTGTCGGAAAGACCTTCGTGCGACGAGATCTCGTCGTCGCTCGAGCGCGACGGCTCAGCCGCGCGGACGGCGGTGGATCACCTCCGGGCTCGGCGCGCTCTTGCGGCGAGCGCCGGGCGGCATTTCGACCTTCAGCCCGCGCCGTCGCGCCTCGCGAAGCAGCGCGCTGATGCGCGTGTGCGGCGCGCCTTCGCGATCGGCGAGCGACTCGAGCAGCGCCTCGTCGGTGAGGTCGTAAGGCCACCCGGTCGGTGGCGGGAACGACTCGACGTTGCCGGGGAAGACGCCGCCGCGCCGATCGGCGCCGGCCGCGGAGAGCCGCTCGTGCATCCACGCGAGCGCGGCCTCGCGCTCGCCGGGCTCGACGTCGAGCGACGTGAGGATCGACGTCAGGATCTGCACGTGCAGCGGCTCGAAATGCGTCGCTCGGACGACGACGTCGTCGGGCGTGACGGTGGCGCGGACGAAGCAGTCCTCCGGATCGTCGGCGCCGAGACCGATCTCCACGCGCCGATCGTCGAAGAACGCACGCAGGTGAATCGGCGCGTTCGGATCCTTGATGTGGAGGTGCGGGCGCTCGGCGTAGTCGAGGTTGACGATCTTCCAGGGCATCGCGCCCGCACGATATTCGGCCTCTTTGCCGCGGGCCAGAGCGGCGTCGTGCTTCAGTTGAGGACGTTCACGCGCCGCACGCCCGTCGCCGCCTTCGTCTCGCCCACGTAGGCCTCGACCACGAGCTGGTACGAGCCGTTCGGTACCCAACCCGCCGTCGCCCATCCGATCTCGAAAGGCGGCGTGGAGTCCGTCGCGATGAGGTAGCGATGGCCGGCGGAGGTGACCGAGTAGAAGAGCACCTTCGTAACGGGCTCCGTGCCGCCGCCCGTCGTCACGACGATGGGGACGGTACCGGAGACCGTCTGGTTCTCCGCCGGCTGATCGATCGCCACCCACGTCCCCGTCGACGACGGCGGCTGCGGCTCGGAGCCCCCGCCGACGTCCGGGGACGGTGATGCGGAGGCGTTCTCGGAGAGCGCGTAGAGCCGATGACGCGCGATGGCTCCCGTGATCTTCGCGATGTACTGCTCGTGATACGGGTTGTATCCCGCGTAGGTGATTCCCTCGACCCAGCGGTTCACCGCCGTGACGACGTCGACGCCCGCTCTGCGATCCGCCTGATAGCGCTGTGTCGTGGGCGCATACAGTGACGACGTTGCGAGGCGATTCGCGACCCAGCTCACGCTGTCTTCGAGGCTCGCGAAGACGACGTACACGTTCCCGACGTCCCAGGCCGGCTGACACTCGAGCGTGTACGAGCCCCGGCTGCCGGCGCCGCCCGCGGGCATCTTGTAACCGAAGTAGTTCTGCGCGTAGAGCGCGGTCCTCGTGAAGCCGTAGCCGCTCTCGACGGCGGCCATCGCCGCGATCGCCGCCGCCGGAACGCCGACCTCGGCCTCGGCCCGCTGCGCCGCCCGCCCGACCCGAGCGACAAAGCTCTGTTGCTCCGCGGCCGTCGGGTGGCCGGGCTGCGGGTCGTAGCAGCCCCAAGACGGATCGTTCGGGGACACGCCCTGCGACCCGGTCGCGACCTCCTCGGTCACCTCGGTCGCACAAGCTTGCAGGATGCACACGGTGACCGCGGCGCAGGCACGCACGAGCGCCGCCGGACGCGTCGACCTCCGAGCCGTCGCGATCACCATCCCATCGCGAAGAGAGCGAGCGCCATGCCATCGTCGTCGTCGAGGCCGACCCGTCGAAGACGCATGTTTTTCGCAGCAGGCGAGACGACGGCGCCCTTCGTCCGGCGACACCTGGGGGAACGGCGATCCGACCCGCGCTCGAGCGCGTCGGAGTCGCCGCACATGTGTGACGTTGGTGCCTGAAGCTCTCCGACCTCGGACGGACGTCGATGCGGTCGACGTCGTAGTCGATCGGACCTCACCTCGCCGGTGCAGCGTGGCCGAATCTTTTCGACGAGACGATCGCCGAACGACCAACCACGGTGGATCGTTCCCATCATCGCGTCGCGCCGATGCGATTGCGCAGTTCGTGAAGATGCATGCACCGTCGGGAAGACCGACGCTCGAAGCACGAGAGCGTCGATCGCTCGACCGGCCCTTGCGTTAGCCTGGAGCCGATGCCGTCCTCGCGTTCGCGCTTCTACGCGATCGGCGCCGTCGCGGTCGCGCTCGTCGCAGGCGTCGTCTTCCTCTCCCTTCGTCGCGAGCCCACGAAGCCGGGCTCGACGACGAGCGCCGAAGAAACGCCGTCCACGGAGGTCGCGAGCGCCGTGGCGACGAGCGCGAGCGTGGCGTCGACGATGCCCGTTCGCGTGGGTGACGCGGGCGCCGTGCGCCCCTCCAAAGGCCACGTGGTTCGGACGCTCGCGTGGGGCGGAGGCGAAGGGAAAATCGGGCTTCCGGGCGAGGAGGAAGGCGAAGGAGAGACGCCGCTCCAGCTCACCACCGACGAGAAGGGCAACCTTCTCCTGCTCGACGGCGAGAACGACCGCATCGTGCGCCTCGGGCTCGACGGCAAGCCGCTCGGCGAGATCGCCGTCCCGATCAAGGAGCCGCGCGACCTGGCCGTGACCAAGGACGGCCGCGTGTTCCTCCTCGAGGCCCGCGGCGACGACACCGGCGTCACGATCGTCGGCCCGGACGGGAAAATCCGAGGGAGAATCACCGTCCCCGAGTACGTCGCGAAGACCTCGCGCAGCGTGGTCGTCTCTGGGAACGACGTCTTCGTCGAGTCGTACCGCGGCGAGCTCACGCGCGTCGCGGACATCACCGGAGCCCCGGATCCGGCGCCGAAATCGGTGCCCGGACAGCCGACGCGCGACGGCACCGGCTACCTCAACGCGCGCCTCGTCGAGGACGACTCGGGCACGATCCACGTCTGGGTCGTCGACCGCGAATCCCAGGCCGAGCGCTTCAGTCGCCACCTCCGGCCGCACGTCCTCGCCGAAGGCATCTTCCTCGTCGACACGGACCTCGCCGGCACCATCTACATCGGCATCACGGGGTTCGCGGCGCCGGGCGACGAGAAGGTCGTAGCGGAGCTGCTCTGCCTGGATCCCGCGAGCGGCGCGATCATGGGCGCGGTCGATCTCCCCCTGGATCTCGGTGCGGAGGCGATCCTCGACGCGAGAGCGCTCGACGGCGGGGGCGTCGTGTACTCGGTCTTCACGCGAGCGGGCGTGCGCATCGAGCAGCACGACTGCCGTTGATCGCCGTCGCGATCGTGTAGGAGCGCCTACGACAAAACGCTGCAAAATCTGGAAAGTTTCTCTCGAACGGAGCGGCCCGCGATTTGCGAAGGAAAGCGATCGGGTTGGCGCGGAGGTTCCCCGATGCGCAAGTCGTTCGCTCACAGTTTCCTCGCCCTCGCAATGACGTGCTGCGGTCTGTTCGCCTCGGGTTGCGGCGTCGTGACGGGAGACGAAGACGACGAGATCGTCGGTGCCGACGAGCGCGTCTCGCGCTCGGAGGCGCTCACCAAGAACGTGCCCGTCGGCTCGAAGCTCCGGACGACGACGGGCCTGAACCTGCGTTCGGGCGCGAGCACGAGCAACAAGATCCTGCTCACGATGCCCGCGGGCTCGCTCGTGACCGTGAGGCAGTCGGCGCCCAAGAACGGGTTTTACGCCGTCAGGTACGGCAACACGGACGGCTGGGCGCATGGGAACTACCTCGTCGAGGTCAGCAGCGGCAGCGGCGCCACCGGCACGGCGAGCAACAAGGCGGTGAAGATCCAGGGCCCGAAGGTCCGCGCGCACGTGCAGGCGTTCGCGAACGCGGCGTGCTCCCAGATCGGCTGCCCCTACGAGATCGGAACGCGCAACGGGCACGACCCGACGGCGGACCGCGCGATCGACATGATGATGGCGAAGTACGGGACCAAGCCGAAGGACGGCGGCGCGCACGGGACGAAGATCGCGAACTTCGCGCTCAAGAACGACGCCAAGTACAAGGTCATGTACGTAATCTGGCAGCAGAAGATCAATTCCAACGACGGCCGCGGCTGGCGTCTCATGGCGGATCGCGGGAGCATCACGCAGAACCACTACGACCACGTGCACGTGAGCTTCGATCCGTGATCAGCTCGTCCGTATGAGCCGCACGCCTGCGCTGTGCGAGGCGTGATCGAGCGATAGCGGCACGTCTGCACCAACGTCTGCACCGAGGCGCGGGCTTCGCGACGGACCACCAAGGCCGAGGCCGCGCGCTCTCGCTCGACACGCCCGCGAGGAAGCGGGCCGATGCGCGCTCGAAGAGCTTTCTGTGGCCTCCGCGATGCACGGCGACGCGGCTCGACGGAGGTACGGAAATGCTCAGCCCGAAGAAGGTATCGCTCACGGTCGTCACTCTCGGCGCTGGGCTCGTGCTCGGCGGAGGATGCGTAACTTCCTCGCCGGACGAGCACCTGAGCACGCGAGCCGAGGAGCAATCCCTGGAGTCTCCGTGGCGAGGCAACGTCATCGACGAGGCCGAGAAGGCCGGCGAAGAGGCAGCCCAGGAGACGAAGCAGACCGGTGAGGAGGCCGCGAAGAAGGCCGAGGAGGCCAAGGAGGAGGCGGCCGAAGAGGCGAAGGAGCGCGAGGAGAAGGCCAAGGAGGCCGAGGAGGAAGCCGCCGAAGAGGCGAAGGAGCGCGACGAGAAGGCCAGAGAGGAAGCCGAAGAGGCCGAGGAGGAAGCCGCCGAAGAGGCGAAGGAGCGCGAGGAGAAAGCCAAGGAGGAGGCCGAGGAGGCCAAGGAGAAAGCCGCCGAGGAGGCGGAAGAGCGCGCCAAGGAGGAAGCGGACAAGATCGATCAGGAGCTCCGCAGGGACGATCCCCTCGACCGCCGCTTGGATCGGCGTCGCGACCACCGCCGCGATCGCGATCACCGCTGGGGCCGCGACCGCGACCGCGCGCGCCGTGCGCGCATCTGCAACGTCCGCGACGACTTCCACTGCGAGCGCGGCCACCGCGGATGGCGATGGGCATGGGTCGCGGATCGTCACGGGCCTGGCCATCACGACCGCCGCGACGGCGCGCGGTGCTGCGTGCGCGTGAGGGATCACCGGCGGTTCTAGGCGTCGGTTCCAGCGGACCGCCCGATTACCGACAGCTCGTGCACTTGCGCCAGCAGCAGTGCGTCGGGTGCATCTCGGCTCGTCGCCACGACGAGCGGCTGGCACGCCGCTTTATGGCTCGACACATTTCAGAGGTGTGTCGAGAGCGAGCGTCGCGCCAGTCGCTCGGGCTGGCCGTCGCGAACGGTGGCATCCATCTCTCGGCGTCGGTCCTCTCGAGGGGTCACGTGACGCCGGAAAACCACCGCGATCTGCTCGACGGTGCGAGGAACTCTAGTAGCCCCAGAGCTCCTGCAGCTCCTCGTCCGAAGGCGACACGCCCCACGTCTTCAGCGGAGGAGGCGGCTCGTGGTCCCAGTGCTCCCAGAGCTCCACGGGCAAGAGGAGCTTGGGTCGGGCCGGGAGGGTCGCGCTCGTGAGGGTCGTGGTGGAGACCGCGTGTCCATCGAGCGCGTCTTCCGCCTCGCGCGTCGAAGGGATCTCGTCGTCGGAGGAAGACGACGGAGCGGAAGTCCACGCGCTCGCGACCTCGTCCGCGATCGTGGCGAGCGCCGCGCTCCTCGTTGCGGGTGTCGTCGGGGCCTTCCCACCGTTCCCACGCGGGCTGCACCCGAGCGCGAGGGACGCGATCGCCACCAAGCCGATACCCGAGAGGTATGCGCTCAACTTCATCGTCGCGCTCGTAGCACGCCGTTTCGAATCGGCAACGTGTCGGAGCTCCCCTCGCCTTCCACCGTTCCTGTGAAATCACCCCCGCGCGCGCGAACCGTTGCTAGCGTCGAGCGAAATGACGGCGAGCGGAATCGTGGGCGGCCCGACGGAAAATCCTCGGATCCGCGAGGTCCTCGGGCGCCGGGCGGCGCAGCGCGGCATTCGCTTCGTCTGGGACGCCGACCGCGTCATCACGTACACCGGCTCGCGCGGGGCTTGGCATTCGAGCACGCGGGCCATCAACGGGCGGGACGACGAGATCAGCGTGCATCCCGGCGAAAAAGGCCTCTTCGAGCTCGAACGCGTCGCCGACGCCGGGCACGTCGAAGTCGAGCGGCTCGAGATCGACGAGCTGTCCAAGCGGCTCCAGACGACGCTCGACTGGTTCGATGGCTGGGCGAGGTTCTTCGGCCAAGGGCCCGGGCCGGGTCATTGAGAGGCCTGCCGGCCCATCGACATGGGCTCGCCCTTCGCCCCGATGACGCGGCTCGCCATCGCCACGAGGTACGGCGGCGCGAACGCGAGCGCGTAGAAGACGAGCATTCGCCCCGTCGCCGACGTGACGTCGCCGAGCGCGAGCAAGACGAAGAAGAAGGCCGCACCCGGCGCGCGCAGGAGGATCTCGGCGATCGGGATCCGGCGGCCGGCGCGTGATGCGAGCAGGGTCGCGAGCAACAGCAAGCCCCACGCGGACGTGACGGCCCACGACGGCGCGATCGGTCCCTGGACCCAGCGGAAGAGCGTCCACCAGCTCGCGAGGACGAGGCCGTGGGTGACGAGCGGAGCGATCGGGATCACGAGGAGGGCTCGCGCGAACGCGCGGCCGTCGCCGAGGACGGCGGTCGCGATCGCGGCGAAGAAGGCCCAGCCTGCAATGCCGACGAGCGGGACGTCGAAGACGCCCGGATCCGTCCAGGCCCACAAGCCCGCGCGGACCGCGATCGGCTCGATGAGCGAAGCGTCGGCGAAGACGACGAGCCCGGTGAGCGAGGCGACCGCGAGGGTCGATGACCATCGCGCGCGGCCGTGGACGAGCCCCCAGCGGACGCGCGCGTCGGGGCTCGTGCGAGCTCCTTCGAGCGCGTCGTGAGCGAGCGCATGGCGCGCGACCGAGGCGGCCGAGTCGATGACGACCGGCCAGACGAGGACGACGACGAGCGGGACGCGACCGACGAAGACGGTCCACTCCGGCGAGTACGAGTAGGCGCCGTGAGCGCGGATCATCGTGTCCTCGCCGATGGCCGCCGCGATCGCGAGCGCGAGGAAGCGAAGGACGAAGGCCTTTCGTTCGCTCGCGTCGCCCGCGAGGACGAGGCGCGCACCGACGTAGGAGGCGACGATCGCGAGACAGACGAGCTGGAGGACGACCATGGCACCGCCTCACACGCCGGGGAGACCGAGGCTCACCCAGCCGTTGTAGAGCGCGAGCATGCCCGCGCCGACCCACGTCAGACGGATGCAGTCGCGCGCGTCCACGAGCGGGACGCGGCTGCCGTGGTCGCGCGCGGCGCGCGCGCGACGAGCGCGAGCCTTGTAGTAGACGAGCTGGAAGACCGGCGCCGCGATCATGACGACGACGCGCCACGGGATGGCGCCGGCGACATATCCGGCGATCGCGAAGGCGCAGGAGGTGGCGATGAGCGCGTCGATGATGCGCATCGCGATCTGCTCGCCGTGCACCACCGGATACGTCGCGACGCCCGCGGCTCGATCCCCCTCCGCATCGCGGAGGTCGTAGAGGACCTCGTAGCTCAGCTCGAAGAGCACGAAGAAGCCGGCCGTGAACACGATCCCGAGCGGCTCCATCCGGAGGACGAGCCCGGCGTCGCTGCCGACGGCGATCGGATACGCGAACACGGTGAGCACGAAGCCGATCGCGCTGGCGGTGTTCTTCCAGAAGTAGAGCTGCTTGATGCGGCGCCTGCCGGGGAGGAGCGGCCAGTTGTACGCCATCCCGAGCGCGTGGAACGCGAGACGGAGAGGCCAGAGCCGCGGAGCCACGAGCTGCACGACGACGAACGACGCGACGAGCGCGCCGATGCCGCCCCAGAGGAGCGCGCGGCGGTTTCGCGCGACGAAGTCCGTCCCGACGATGCCGTTGGCGCGATCCTCCGGGATGTCGACGACGCGGTTGAGGAGGTTCACCAAGAACCAGTCGACGCCGGCCACGATCGCGACGAGCGGCATGCGCTCGCCGAAGAACACCCACCCGAACGTGAGCGCGCCGAGGGCGCCGATCGCGACGATGTGGAGGCGTCCGGTAGCAGCGAAGACGCGCACGCCCGACGCCTAACGCCGGCCCGACGCTCCGGCAACAGCCCTGCGCATGTCGACGCGAGTCGATCGACACGTGCGATGCCCACCGGCAGCAGACGGCTCGCTCGACGCGAGCGCATGGAGCTGCCGATGTCCCGCACCCGCCACCGCCGAACGGGCGTCAGCGGCCACGAGCCAGCACGCACCGGCGAGCGCGCCGTGACGCGCCCCCAACGGGAGCCGCGAGGCGTGCCGACCGCCCCCTTGCCCGTTGCGCAAGATGGGAACGAGGGCTTCCGTAGGGGTGGGGTGATCCCGAAACTCACCGCCCGAGGCGTCGATGGGCCAGAACGCGAAAAATCCGCGGCAATTCCAGGCCTTCCCGGCGTTCGCGCCACGGCACGACGGTTGCGATGAGGGCGGGCATGCTCGCTCACCACTCTCGTTTCGCCGTCTCGATCCTCCTCGCGCTCCTCGTCGCCGCCTGTGAAAGCGAAGGCGGGGCACCGACCTCCCTCGACCGCCATGGCTCCGGCGCCTCGGCGGACGTCTCTCGCGACGAGTCCGCGCGGTCCGTGGCCGATGTCGAGCAGCCCGCCACCGACAGCGATTCGTCCGGCGGGCCGACGACCCAGCCCCGGCCCCGGGCGTCCGCCGAGGTTTGCAAGCAGCTCCTCGATGCAGCGCCGCTCGGGTCCCTCACGTGGGAGGTGAAGACGAAGGACGATCCGTTCTCCTACCGGCACGTCTCGATCGCCGCCTACCCGATGACACGAGTGTCGCCCGACGGCACGGTCCACGTGCTGAAGCTCGTCCTCTCGACGCTCCCCGACCCCAACGCGTGGAACGCGAAGGGCGTCACGCCTTCCGAGGAGTTCACTTGGAACATCGAGCTCTCGGACCCCGCCGCTTCGCCGGGCGTCGGCACGTACGCCGAGCCGGCCCTGTATGAGTTCCACGCGGGCTATACCATCGACTGCGAGACCGGCGGTTACGGTTCCGGCTCGGGCACCGGGAGCCCCACGAGCACGACGGTCACCATCACCGAACGCACGCCGACGGTCGTACGCGGTGTGATCGAGAGCGAGGATGGTCGCGTGAGGTTCGAGGCGCCGATCCTCGACTCGGCCGCCGGCTCGGACGCACCTGAATCCATCTGCTGCCTCGACGACGAGAGCTCGTCGAACTGAGCCCTCTCGTTCGGTACGAACGATCCGGCGACCTCGACGCCCGAGCCGAGGTCGCCACCGAATCGCTCGTCCACGATCGCGCTCGAACGCGATCGCCGGCGTCGCTCGTCACCTCCCGCTCGGCGCGATGTTCCACGCGGCGATCGCGATCGAGGCCCAACCGACGAGGAACGCGACCCCACCGAACGGCGTGACGGCGCCGAGCGCGCGTGCGCCCGTGAGCGTCATGACGTAGAGGCTCCCGGAGAAGAGGACGACGCCGAGCACGAACGCAATCCCGGCGACCGTCACCATCGCCGAGGACGATCGCGTCGCGAGGAACGCCACGACCGCGAGCGCGAGCGCGTGCACGAGGTGATAATGCGCCGCAGTGCTCCACCACTCGAGCCGCGTCGCGCCGTCGGGCAACGGGCCGAGCCGCGCCTTCAGCCCGTGCGCACCGAACGCGCCGAGCGCGACCGCGAGGAAGCCGAGGATCCCGGATCCGAGCAGCGCGAGTCGTTCCATGCCCGCCACGATGGGGGCGCGCCGAGCGGGAGGCAAGTGGTTGCAAATCGAGCGTCTTCGTCGATCTGCGTCGTGCGAGCTTCGAGCGCCGGCGCCGAAAAACGCATGGGACACGTTCGGACGACTTGCCCATGCGCGACGAAGCGCGAATGCTGAGCCATCATGCCACGAAGAACTGCGCTCCTTCTCTCGTGCTTCGGCGCCGCTGCGGCCATGGCTCTCGCTTGTGGGGACGACGACGAGCACGGTGCGACGACCTCGATCGATCCCGACGCGAGCTCGCCCGACGGCTCCCCCGCCGTCCCGTCGGCGGACGGCTCGGACGGCTCGGACGGCGACGACGCCGGCACGGACGCAGGCCTTCGCTCCGTGACGATCACCGTGCTCGACGCTCGCGGTCCGAAGCCCGACATTCGGGTCGTCTTCCACGACGCCACGGGCGCGGTGCTCGAGACGAAGCTCACCGGCGCGGACGGCAAGGCGAGCAGCACGGGACCTCTGCCGGCGATGGCGAGCGCGGCGCTGAGCGCAGGCTCACACATCGTGACGTTCGTGGGCGTGGAGAGCGGGGATGATCTGGTCGTACGAGATCCCGAACCGATCGACCTCGCCAAGCCCCTCGGTCGGTACGCGGTCAAGGTGCCGACTCCCTTCTCCGGCGCCACCCAATACGTCTTCCTCGCCGGCGGTTGCCAGACGGCCGTCGAGACCAGCCCGTCGGCCGACGTCGCCTTCTACCCCTTCTGCATCCGAGAGCCCGCCACGGTGCTCGTGCGCGCCGACCAGGGCTACTATCCTCAGGCCTACGCCTTCAAGAAGGGCAATCCGGTGCTCACCGACGGCGGCACCCTCGAGGTCACCACCGGAGCATGGGCGAACTGGAAGCGCTTCGAGTTCGCCCATCGCATGGGCGAGGGCTCGTCCAGGCAGCTGCTCGAGATCGCCGATGGTCACGGCTACCAGAGCGTGAAGTCGACCCTCGAGTCGCCCGATCTCGCCGCGTACTCCCTCATCGAAGGGTTCGCCGACGAGCTCCAAGCGACCGCCTGGGTGCCCAGGAGGATGCTGATCAAGCGTTTCGCCCCCACGGACCGCGTGGAGTTCGATCCCGCCGACCTGCCGCCGCTGTTCAGCGACCCCAGCTTCGACGCTTCGGATCCGACCCGCCCGAGGGTCGCGTGGGCGAGCGATACGACCAACACGGACGGCGGTTACGTCTACCTGACCTTCGGACCGGAGACGGCGCCGCGCAAGTACCGGTGGACCTTCATCGTCCCTCCGGGCACGGCGAGCGTGGTCGCTCCGGCGCTGCCGAGCGAGCTCGCCGCTCCGTGGTCGGACGACGCGGGAGCCGTCGCCTACCGGCCTCCGCAGATCCTCTTCCTCGAGGGCGACGTCATCCCGTCGTACGCCGACTTCCGCCGCCGGCTTCCGATCGACGTCTCGTGGGAGCTCGCTCAGAACGGTCCCTACCTGCCCCCGCTGCCGGTCGCCGGATATTACCGGGTCATGTACTGGCTGGAGTGACGCGAGGCCGGCGCCGACGCGTACGGAGTCACGGCTTGCACGCCCGCTCGAGCCCCGCCTTGCACGCCTCGGCCATGTACGTCTTGGCCTCGGCGGGGCCGCCGGGGACCTTCTTGGTCGCCATGGCGTGCCCCAAGAGCGCGCACGCCATCTTCTCGCCCTCGTTGCACCACTCGAGGAGCGCTTGCGCGGCGCCTCCCGGATCGCGGAACGTGCCTCGCCCCTCGAGACGCATCCGCGCGTGGTGGATGCATCCGCTCGGGACGGCCGCCGCGCAGGCCTTGGCGTAGTAGTCGGCGGCCGCCTCGTCGATCTTCCCTTGGGAGTCCTTGTACCGATCCGTCTTGGCCTCCTCGACGAGGCCGCGCATCACCCACGCGCGCGGAGAGAGCGTCTCGAAGAGCCGGTAGAAGCCGCGGTAGCGCGCGGAGACCCAGAGATCGAAGCACGTCTCCCAGTCTTTCTCTTCGCACTTCTTCACGCACTCGAGCTGCCCGCCGGCTTCGCAGAGGCGAGGCGACTCGTACTCGCCGGGCTTCTCGACGTGCGCGAGGGCGATGCACTCCTCGACCGCGTTGGTCCACCCGAGCTGCTCGCAGACGTCGTGGAGCGTGGAGACGAGCTTGGTGCGATCCCTGACGACGCTGGGCTCGCTCAGCGCGTGCTCCGCGAGGCGGACGCAGGCGTGGCGCAACCCGACGGAGCACGCACGCAGATCGAGGGCGTAGGCGCCGGCGCGGTCGCGCTGCCCGCCGATCCCCCACCACATGGCGCGGCTCGCGACGGAGCAGGAGAGGCGGTCGCCGATCGAGCCGGGCATGCGCTTGTGCGCTTGCTCGATGTCGAGCGCGCAGCCTTTCTTGGCGAGCGCGTAGCCCTTCGCCGGATCGGGCGGCACGGTGCATCCGCGCTGGAGGAGGAAGGCCGCCACGCCGCATCCGATCCCGTCGCCCTTCTCGCACGCCGGCAGCGCGAGCTCGAGCGCGGCGGCGTGGTCCTGCGGGGGATCCCGGAGCAACGACACCGCGAGCTGGGCGCAAGCCGGATAGAGCCCCGCGTCGCACTCGCGCTTCAGGACCTCGCGCGACTCCGCGATGTCGGCGGCCTCCGTCGAGTGGACGCGCTCGTGCGCGCCCATGTAACACGACTCCACGGAGCCGGCGCGGCACTCCTTCACGCACTCTTCGCCGTAACGCGTCTGGCAAGACCCGTGGAACACCGGCGCGTTCTTGCCCTTCACCTGCACGTCGGGCGTCGCCTTCTCGCTCTTCGGGCGCGTCACCACCGGCTCCGGCGGCGGCCGGCGGATGCCGCGCTTCTCCGCTTCTTCGCAGCCGCCCCAGAACGGCGCGAGGTCGCGGCCGTTGCGCCTCAGGATTCGGAACTCGACGCGGCGGTTCTTGGCGAACGCCCTCTTCGTGTTCGCGGGATCGATGGGGCAATAGGAGCCGTATCCCATCGAGCGCAGCCACTTCCGATCGACGCCGCGCGCCACCAGCGCGTCGGCGACCGCCTTCGCGCGACGCTTCGTGAGCTCGAGGTTGCTCTTGTCGTTGCCTTGCTTGTCCGCGTGGCCCGCGACCTCGACGAGCTCGATCTCGGGATTGTCGATGATCGCCTGCGCGATCGCGCGGATGAGCGCCTTCGAGTCGTCCATGATCTTCGCGGAGCCCTTCGCGAAGTGGATCTGCTCGCTGATCTCGATGCGGTCGGCCTTCACGATGACCTTCGGCGCATCGGGCCAGACGGGTCGCCTGCGCGTGGGGTCGGCGTTCGCCGCGCAGCCGTCGAACGGGTGCGGATCCTTCCCGTCCTCCGCGCTCGCGGGGCACAGGTCGTACTCGTCGTCGATGCCGTCCCCGTCGTGATCGTGGACCTCGAACGCGTACGAGCTCGCCACGGTGCGCGGCGGCAGCGCGGGCCGCTGCGACGGATCCGACGTGTCGATCGAGCGGTAACTCGCGAACGACGGGTCGCGCTTGATGATGGCGTCGACGTCGATGCACTCGAAGGCCGCGTCCTTCGGCAGAGGCGACGTCAGTGGATCGCCCGCGCCGCCGGGCGTCGATTTCGACGCCGCCGGACCACCGGTCACGGCGCAAGCTGCGATGGCGATCGAGATGGCGATCGACGAAAGAATGGCCCGCGAGCGCACGACATGGCCGAGTCTACTTCAGCGAGCGCTCGACGCGCCAACTGCGTCCATCGAGCTGCGTCCGTCGAAGGAGAGGCGCACGGAGACCGGCTTTCCGTTTCGCCTCGATGACGTGGAACGGAGCTCGGCCCATCCGGTTCGCCGCCGGTACGGCCCCTGCTTGGTTCTGCGCGATCCGTGTCTGTCTGATCGAGGAGCGAACATGAGCCTGTTCAAGCGAGCTCTCGCAGAGCTCATCGGCACGTCTTGGCTGGTCTTCGGCGGCTGTGGAGCCGCCGTGCTCGCGGCGCAGTTCCCGATGGTTGGGATCGGCTTCCTCGGGGTCGCGTTTGCGTTCGGCCTCGCCTTCCTGTCGGGCGCGTACGCGCTCGGCGCGATCTCGGGCGCTCACTTCAACCCCGCGGTGACCGTCGGCGTCGCCGTCGCGAGGCGGTTCCCGGCGAAGGAAGTGCTCCCCTACGTGGCCGCGCAGGTCGTCGGTGCGATCCTCGCCGCCGTCGTGCTCTTCATCGTCGCGAGCGGCGCGCCTGCGTTCGATGCGCGAGCGAGCGGCTTCGCGGCGAACGGGTTCGGCGACCATTCTCCGGGCGGCTACGGGATCGCCGCGGCCCTCATCGTCGAGGTCGTGACGACGCTCATGTTCGTGCTGGTCGTGCTCGGCGTGACGGACACGCGCTCCGCGACACGGAAGGGGTTCGCTCCGATCGCGATCGGGCTCGCGCTCACGGCGGTTCACCTCTTGAGCATTCCGGTCACGAACGCGTCCGTGAACCCTGCGCGGAGCACGGGACCGGCGCTGTTCGCGGGCGGCTGGGCCATCGGACAGCTCTGGGTGTTCTGGGTCGCGCCGCTCGTCGGCGCCGCGCTCGCGGGCGTCCTGTACCCGCTGCTCGCGGGACAGGCGCGGGAGCGACCGATCGAGGAAGAGGGCGCGGTCGCGATCCCACCGGAGCCCGCGCCGGCTCACGGATGAGCGCTCCGCGCACCCGCGAGCTCCCGCGTCACGTCATCGCGCGCCGTGCGCCTCGGCCGCGCGAATCGCTCGGTCGAGCGTGTCGTCGCCGCGCAGGCAGCGGTGGCAGTCGGATCGGCCGCGACGCCCGCAGCCTTTCGTGCTCTTGAGCGGCTGGAGCAGCGGCAGCGCCCGAGCGTCCGCGTGCTCGCCCGAGCGCTCCAGGATCTCCTTTCGCCGTTCGCACGTCGAAGCGGAGGACAGATCGATGAGCAGGAGCGTCGATGGCGATGCCTTCGCGCGGACGGCCGGCTTGTTCAGGCTCGCCTTCGCCCGCGCCGTCGTCGACGCCGGAGCCGACTTGTCCTCCGAGAGATCGTAGAGCGCATCGACGCCGTCGGCGCCGAGCGGGCCTTCGAGGAGCGCGAACGCGTCGTCCGCCGTCTCGAACTTCGACGCTGCGCGCGCGACGATGCCGACGAGGTCGCGCGGCAAGGGCTCGGACGAGGCCTCCGTCGCGCGACGGATCGTGCGCAGCGCGTCGGACGTGCGCCCGGCGTTGTCGTACACGAACGCGAGCTCGCGAAGGACGGCGACGTCTCCCGGATACTTCTCCGCGAGCACCTCGAGCGCCGCGTGCCCTTTCAGCATCGCGGCGCGAAGCTCGTCCTGCGACGCGGTCGCAACCGTCTTCGCCGCCGTCCCTCCGACGAGCCCCTTCCCCGCCGATCCGTCCGACGGCTTCTTCACGATCAAGACGACCGTGACGACGAAGACGAGAAAGAGCGGCACGACCGCGGCGACCACGACGAGCCACCCGCGCGGTCCCCGCAGCACCGCCTCGAGCCGCGCGAGGTGCGCGGTGACGACGTCGATGATCGCCCGAGCGCGCGGCCCCTTCGCCACCGACTCGGCCGCGGCGCGGAAGGAAGCGGCGACGCCGCCGCCTCGCGCTCTCGCCGGGCCGCGCTCGGCGACCGTCGGCGCGGACGCAGGCATCCCGGGCACCGACGCAGGCATCCCGGGCACCGACGCAGGCATCCCGGGCACCGACGCAGGCATCCCGGGCACCGACGCAGGCATCCCGGGCACCGACGCAGGCATCCCGGGCACCGACGCAGGCATCCCAGGCACGGACGCAGGCACCGCGGGCGTGGACGCCAGCATCGCCGGATTGGACGCCGGGCCCACGGACGCGCCGATCCCGGGCGCACCGACCATGGTGTTCGCGAGCACCTCTTGCGCCGTGGCCGCGTGCTGCGCGCTTCGAGGCGCGACCGCGACGCTCACGCGATCGCGCGACGAGATTCCGTTCGGCAAGTCGATGTTGCTCGCCGCGGCGGCCTCGTCGATCGCCTCGACGAGCGCGCGCCCGCTCGCGTAGCGTGCCTTGGCGTCCTTCTCGAGGAGGCGCATCACGACCGCCTCGACGGCAGGAGGCACGTTGGCGCCGGTCATCGGCGGGACCGGCGCGACGATGTGCATCGACATGACGGTCCCGATCTCGCCGTCGAAGGGCCGGCGGCCGACGAGCATCTCGTAGAGCATGACGCCGACCGCGTAGAGATCGGCGGCGCCCGTGACGCGCTCACCGAGCGCCTGCTCCGGCGCCATGTACTCGGGCGTGCCCATGATCGTCCCGAGACGCGTGAGCGCCTGCTGCGCCTCGTCGCGCCCGCCGCGCGGCTCGAAGCGTGCGACGCCGAAGTCGAGCACCTTGACGTAGTCGGGGTCCTCCTCCTTCCGCACGAGCATCACGTTCTCGGGCTTGAGGTCGCGATGCACGATGCCGAGCTCGTGCGCGCGGTCGAGAGCGAGCGCGATCTGGCGCGCGATGCGGAGCGCGCGCGCAGGAGGAAACGGCGCCTGGGCGAGCGCCCTCCGGAGCGATGTCCCTTCGACGTACTCGAGCACGAGGAAGAAGCCGCCGTCCTCCGTCTGGCCGAAGTCCGTCGCGGACGCGACGTGGGGATGCTCGATGTGCGCCGCGGCCTCGGCCTCGCGCCGGAAGCGCGCGAGCATCTCCTCGTTCGCGGCCATGTCGGGGTGCAGGAGTTTCACCGCGACCCGCTTCCTCATCAGCGTGTGCTCGGCGAGATAGACGGCCCCCATCCCTCCCTCGCCGAGAAGCGCCGTGATGCGATAGCGGCCCGAGATGAGCTGACCGATGCGACCGTCGGTCGGATTCACCGGTCGTTTCGGGCCAACCGTCGGATGCGTGCTCATCGTGGATCGACCGTTGGACGCGAAAGTCGTTCTTCGAAGTGGACCGTCGAGTCGGGAGGAACGCAAGGGCCGCGTCGATGCGGCGCGGCATCCCACCCTGGTTGGACGGCCGAGTGACCAGGCTTCCCGGAGCCGCGTGTCGTCGGACGTGCCGAGCGGTGTCCTTCAGCGACGAAGTGCGAGCGCTACGATCACCGCCACGACGAACGCGACGAGCACCAGGAGTCGGAGCCGAGCGTGCGTCAGTATCCCGTGTCCGTTTCCCCGCGGACCACCACGCACACGTCGGCAGAGCTCGCTCGCGACGGCGGCAGGGCGCAGCTCGACGACGAGCTGATCGAGCCCGGCGTCCGCGCCGAGCGGCCGGATCAAGCGCACGGCGCGTGCGGACTCCGACAGCGTGATCCGTACGGTGCGCGCCTCCTCGCTCTCGTCGATCCGTATCGCGCCGCTCCTTCCACAGCCGTCGCATCCGCCGCCGTCGCAGCGAGCACATGCGAGGCGTTTCGGGACGACGATCTCGAGGACGGTCCCGGCCTCGAGCCACGACTCGGGGACGTCGACGGTCAACCGCCCACGTGGCCCTTCCGTGTCGACGTCACGCTCGAGCACGTTTGCGAGAGGCGCGGACATCGCCGCCGATCTTAGCGCGCCATAGTCATCGCATTGGGGTACGTGCGCTTCCGTTGCGACGCCCGTCGAGGTTTGCGTTTGATGAACGCATGCGTGATCTCGTCCGGACATGGCCGGTGGCGCTGGTAGGTCTTCCGCTCGCCCTTCTTCTCGCATGCACGGGGGCCGATCCCGATTTCGGGCCGCCCGGTCCGGATCCGCGCGGAACCTCCAGCGGCTCGGACGGTGGCGCAGGTGCTCCCGACGGGACGAATGAAGGCGGTGATCCACCGGAAGAGACGCACACCGCGCCGCCGGCGAACGGCCCGGCGTCGTTGCGCTTCCACAACCAGGAGCTCCGCGATGGATTCGCGGAAGGACGCGTGCGCATCGGCAGGGCGGCCGACGAGTCCGACGTCACCGAATACGTCCTCTACTGGGGCACGAGCGCGGACTTGAAGGCGCCGGGCGATCCGATCGCCGTGCTTCCGCGCGGCCCCGAAGAGCACGTGTTCGTGCTCGCGCCGGGGACGCCCATTCCGCCGGGCGCCACGCACCTCATCGCGTTCACGCGGAACACGAAAGGCGAAGGGCCGCACGTCTCGGCCTCGCTCGCGAACGTACCCCAGCTCGTCGACGTCTTCACGAGCCTGTCCGCCGACGCAGGCCACCCGCTGCAGCTGCACCGCATACGGACGCTCGTCGACGCGGAGCGCGAGCGCCTTCTCGTCGTGGGCGAGGCGCGCACGCCGGACGAGAACGGGATGGGCACCCTCGTGTGCAAGCTCGACGCGACAGCCTGCACGTTCAACTGGGCGTGCATCGGAGACGACTGCGCGCTGGAGCCGAGCCACGCGATCGACCATCTGAACGACAAGCTCCTGATCGCCGCCGATTCCGAGGAGGCCGAGGGTCTCGCCGGCTGGGTGTGCGCGCGTGACGGTACCGCATGCCAGATGAGCGACCTGCCTGCGCTGGGGTTCCCGAGGAGGGCGCCCTGGGTGTTCTTCCGGCCCGAGACGAACGACGTGGTCCTGCTCTACGTCTCGAACGACAACGCCGGCGGGGTGAATCGCCTCTACGCGACGATGTGCAGCGCGGAATTCTCGCGGTGCCCGACAAAGAACGTCGATCTCAACCCGTTGGGAGGGGGGGTCGGTGACGTCACGGGGGCGGTACGACTGCCGGACGGCCGATTCGCCGTCGCGACGACCTTGCTGGCCTCTCAGCGAGCGCTCGGCCTCACCGTGACCGACGGGACGCCGGCAGGCACGCTGAGTCGCTTCGTTTCGTCCCCCGTCGGGAGCGGCGTGAACCCCTCGATGGCACTCGACACGAAGAACGAGCGACTCGTCATCGTCTCGACGAACGAGGCCAACGAGAACCGGCTCTACCTGACGCTCTGCCCCGTCGCGGGGACGACCTGCACCTCCGTCGACATCGGCGCGGGCGCTCCCGCGAGCTCCGGCCACTCGCCGTCGGTCGTGATCGACTACGAGAACGACAAGATCCTCGTCGTCTCGAAGAGCGACGCGGGCGGAGGCGTCCCGCGCCTCACCCGCTGCAACCTCGACGGCACGGCGTGCACGACGAGGGCGTTCTCCGCAGGCATCGGCGAGGTCGTGTACGAGCTCAACGCCGCGATCGACACCGTGGGCGGCTACCTCCTCACCGCGGTCGTCTACGGCGACAACAAGGTCGCCGTCATTCGGTGGGGGCTCTGAGGACGCCGCCCGCTCGCACGGCCCCGGATCACGGGCAGCAGAACATCCTCTCGACCGCGGTCTCGCCCGACTTGTGCTCGACGCACCCCGTCGGCGGCGCCACGTGCCCGCCGATGCCGTTCGGCGGACACTGGTAGCGCTTCCTGAGCCCCGCAGGCGCGTCGTTGCACTGAGCGTTCTGATCGGGCTGCGCCACGCACTCGTTCGTCGGACAGCAGTAGGAGTTCCCGTATGCGCCCGTGGACTTCTCCGAGCATCCGGTGATGTTCGGAGGCCCGCCACCGAAGCAGACGTACCCGTATCGCCCGCAGCCGGCCTGCTCGCACTCCGCCGAGACGCCGAACCCGACGCACGTCTCGCCGTTGCTCGAGAACTGCGTGTTGAACGGACAGGTGGCCGCGTCCTTGGTGGAGCCCGCGTCGCGCGCGTCCTTGCCGCCATCCTCGTCGTCGCCGGCGTCCTCGTCGCCGCCGCTGCCGCCCGTCCCGGCCTCCCGACGGCTCCCGGAGTCCCGCGTCCCTCCGGCATCGGCCGCGTCGCCGTCGGGAAGCAGCGGGTCTTCGCTCGAGGCGCACGCCGCGACGATCAGGACGGGGACACAAAAGAAGAGGAGGGCCGCTCTCGGACGCATCGACCGCAGGATACCCCCGAGGCAGCGGCGGGCCGACGCCCCGCCCGGGCGCAGCGAACTGCAACGGCGCCCGCTAGCTCCGCCTCGCCGGGGGCCGGCGAGCAGGCCAGGCCTTTACAGCGTGCTCGGGCAACGGTAGTAGAGGCGCGCTTCCTTCCGTCCCCATCGTCTAGAGGCCCAGGACCACGGCTTTTCACGCCGTTAACAGGGGTTCGAATCCCCTTGGGGACGCCCGGTGACCCCGGTTTTTTCGGGCCTTCGTGCTGCGGCACGATCCGAAATGCCGAAACTCGACCGAAACCCCTCCGCGCCGGCTCCGCCCCTACTGAACGGAGAGAGCAGAGCGAGCGGCAGCGGAGGGAACGGCATTCCGAACGTGCTCGGGTCCTCGAACGTCTGCGCCTCGTTGATGTAGCGCTGCGTCGTCCTGAGATCGGTGTGGCCGGCGGCGCGCTGGATCTTCAGCGGGTCGTCGCCGCGAACGGCGCGCCACGTGATGCCCGAGTGCCGGAGGTCATGCCAGACGAGCGGCCTACGCGTCTCGTCGTCGGCGAGGAGCTCCGCTCGGAGCTCGATCTTCGCGTCGGCGCACGCCCACTCGACATACCGGCGCAGTCGCCGCGCCATCTCCTCGGCCGGCGGCATCGAGGTCACCACGCGCCCCTCACCGTTCGCTTCCTCCCTCATGCGTTCGAGCAACGGGAGCAACGTCGGTTCGATCGGGACCCTTCGCGTGTCCCCCGTCTTCGTGGGCTTCACCTCGCCCTTTGAATCGACGGCGCGGTGAACGTGCACGTAGAGCTTCTCCAGGTTGACGTCCTGCCATTCGAGCGCTTCGAGCTCGCCGCGCCGCACGTAGAGGTACGTCGCGAGCACGATGAGCCGCTTCCACCGTGCGGGCACTCGCTCGCATCGGATGATCGCTTCGAGCTCCGCGGGGAAGAGGTACGGCCCGCTCCGCTCGCGTCCGCGGTCCGGACCTTGAACGTCGCGCGCCGGGTTGTCGTCTCGCACGCGCAGCGAGAGAACCTTCGAGCGGCACGCGTCCGAGAACATCTTGGAGGCGACGCCCCAGACGTTCGTCGCTGTCTTCCAACCGATCTCCTTCGCGACGACGGCCTGATCGAGCTTCTGCACGAGCTCCTCCAGGTCGCGACGGGTCACGTCGACGATCGGCTTCGTGCCGATGACGGGGGAGATCCACTTGTGGAAGCGGCCGCGGTCGTTCGCTGTCGAGCGGAGGCCCTTCGCGACGCGGGCGGCGAGCCACTTCTCGAACCACTCGTTGACCGTGTCGCTCGTCGCGACGTCAACATGCGCGCCGGAACGCATGACCTCGGAGACCTCGCGTCCCTTCGCACGCGCGACCGTGCACGGCTCGCACGAGCAGCCGCGGGAAGGCCCGTCCGGAGCGACGGCGCACGGCGCAAGGCCGGTCATCGCGATCGGGCGGGAGCGCGCCCCGTTGGCAAGGGTGACGCGTACCTCCCATACCTTCGTCGTCGCGTTCCACCGGACTGATCCTGTTGCAGGCCGCGGCATGGTTCACGTTTCCTCTCTCGGTTCGTCCTCACGCTGGACAGCCCTTCGTGCCCGCGCCGCTGCCGTCTCTCTCGAGGCGGCAGGGGGCTCGGACGCGAACGTCGCGATCCGTTACCTCACAAGCTCGATGAGCTTCTGTCGCCAGCAGAGATCGCACGCGGACGAGCAGCACCAACGCTCCTCGTCCTCGCTCGCGCGGCGTGCGATCTCCTCGTCCAGTTCCTTCACGAGCTCGGCGTACCCCTCGGCGCCGAGCGCGGCGTAATCGGCTGCCTCGCGACGGAACGCTTCGAGCGTCCGCGTCGAGTAGCGGGACACGTCGAGCTCGACGGTCAGCTTGCTCATTGCGGCTACCCCGGTCATCGCCCGCGTCAAGACGCTACCGCTTTTCGTTCGGCCTCGAACCGCTCCGACGTATCGCGCCTCGGCGCGACGTCGTACACGTCGATGTCATCGGCCAGCGCTTCGAGGCGCCGCTTCGCTTGGAGCAGAGGAGCGGAGAGCGTTTCGAATTCGTCGACGTCACCGAAGCGGGCGGACAGAGCCCACTCGAACAGCTCGATCGTGTTGGCGGCGAGCCGGATGCTGCTCACGATGCGGTCCGCTCCGATCGGCCCGGTGCTCGGCACGTTCGTCGACGTGCCCACGACGGCGAGCTTCCGCCCGCTCGACGCCGATCCTTCGCCCTCTCGCCTGGGCGCGACGTCACGCGTGACCACGTCCTCGGCGAGCACGTGGAGGTCGTGGATCACTCGCTCCAGCGGGCCGCAGAACACTTTGCGCTCGTCGCAGTCGACGCGTCCCTCCAGCGCCCACTTGGTCAGCACGAGCGGTTGGGTCGCGAGCCTGATGCGGCTCTCGATGCAGTCCGCGCCGAGCGGCTCCGAGCTCGGTGCGGTCGTGGGCCTGGAGACGGCGGCCAGCTTTCGGCCGCTCGACATCGTGCGTTTCGTCGTCTTCTGCTGTACCTTCATGGGGTCTTCTCCTTCGTCGCTGAATGGGGTGGACACCACGCGCGGCAGCCCGGCACGGCTCGCCGCGCGTTCGCTTAGTTGGCGCGCTTCCGCGGCCCCGGCTTCCGCTTCGCCTTGGGCGGCGGGGCGTCGCCGAAGCGGCGTTCGTAGTCGGCATTGATCACTCGGCGCAGATAGCGACCGATCGACTCGTCGCCCGCCTCCGCAAGCGCGTGCGCGCGATCGAGCTCGAGATCGCTCATCTTCACCGTGAGCGTTCGATCTCGCTTCGTCATGGGTGTTACCTCTGACAGCGGTCATGACCACCGTCCACCATGTTTTTCGTGACGCACGTCGTCGACACGCGTCATGTTTAAGGAATGGTTAAAGAATCGAGCCGACGCGTTTTGCTCGATCTATATTGCATAATACACACATATAACCCGTGAAGCGTTTCGGACGCGCGTCGCGTCCGGCGGAGGGCGGCGGGGACGACGCGGGAAGGCCTCGTCGTCCCCTCGGCGGCGATCTTCGCGGGCGCTGGTGAGTCAGACGCTCTGCGCAGGAAGGCGCGGGCTGGCGGCCGGGTCACCTCCGGACGCCCGCGGCGCGCCGCTGCAAGGCCCGAATGCGCTCGAGCGCGGAATCGCTTCCTGCCCCGGCGGCGCGACGCTGCAAGTCACGGACGCGTTCGAATGCAGAAGCGCTGCGCCCCGCCGCCGTCGTCTTCGAGGCCGGAAGCTTCGCTCTCGCGACGAGTGCGGCAACTCGGGCGCGAGCTTGGGCCAGCCGCCCCGACGACGCGGAGCGTGGCGCCGCCGAAGCGAGCGCCGGGATGCCGTGAGTCCTCGGGTTGTTCGTCAGCGCGCAGTTCGTGTAGCTGACGATCTCTTGCGTCGACGGGTCGACCTCGAAGCACGGCGAGAAGTACCGCCACCGCGGCGGCCTTGCCTCGAGCCCGGCCCGCGCTTCGTCGGTCCACTCGCACGACACCGCCCAGAGCTCGGGGTTCCCGTTCCGATCGTACCGCACCTCGAGGCGATGCCATCCAGCGGCACTTGCCGCCTCCGGCGACACGTCCGAGAGCAGCGATCGGTGGTCGAAGTCGAAGCTGTAGAGCCGTCCTCGAGACCTCTGCTCCGCCAGCAAGAGCCGCGCGCTGCGTCTCGTGAAGTAGAACGTCTCTCCGTCGACCTCGATCGGGCCGTGCGCCCAGATCCGGAATGCCGCGGGAGCCTTCCCGGGCGCAGGACGCTCGACAAGCGGGGACTGCCCGGCCGAAGAGACGTCGACCGCCGCGCGGGCGACCGTGAGCGAGCTCGCTCGGTGTTGGTTCGTGCTGTTCATCTTGATTCTCCTCGTTCGCGTAGCGAGCCGTGCGCTTTGAGCGCGGCGACGCGTGCGGCCGTCGTGGCCGATGACCGCGACGCGCCGCGCGGCTCAGCTGATCCTTGCCTTCCCCGTGACGGGGTCCCCGCCGGCAGTCATCGCCGGCGTGCCGTCGGGCGTGATCTCCGCGTTCGCTTTGAGGTGGTCGATGATCGCCGCGGCGACCAGGGACCAGATCTTCGTCTGGCCATCGAGGATCTGACCGTTGACGAAGAGCGCGACGATCTCCGATCTCGCATCCTCGATACGCTGGGCGATCTCCGCGCCGAGCTCGTTCGCGTTGAGGGCCATGGCGGCTCACCTCCGCAGCGAGCTCATCGTGTTTCGCGCGGCTTTTTCGACCCACTCGGAGAACGTGTCGCGCACGGCGTGGGGACGCGCCCTCCCGCCCCTCGGAGTGACCCTCAGCTTGCCGCCGCCGGTCGCCGACGCCTTCTGGCTTTGGGCGCGAGCTCGGAGCGCGAGGAGGCGATCGCGCGCGGCCTGGAACTTCTCGGCGCCTTGCTCCGCAGCGATCTCCTGCTCCTGCTCGGCGTCGAGCGCGTGGTTGAAGAAGTCGACAAGGATGTCGACCGCTTCGTCCCGCCGCTTCTGCTGCTCCCGAAGCCGCCGCTCGTCGCTAAGCGACGGTGTCTCGCCACGCCGCCGATCGTCGTCGGGCGGCAACTCCAGCGGCAGCTCCAGCAACACCGCGAGCGCCCCGATCGCATCGCGAACGCTCGGCCCCTTTCTATCCGCGGCGCCCACCGTGCTCGCACGCCGCCTGGTCATCGTCTTCATGCTCAACCTCCGATGATCGTGAACGCAGCGGCGACGCCCGCCGCCACCACCGCAGCAGCCTTGCCGAGGCTCGCGACCCCGACGCGAGGCTCGGCCGCCGCGCGCCGCTTCGCCACGCGCTCGAGCAGCCGCTTCGCTTCGAAGACGATCGGCTTCCCGTCACGCCCGACGTGCTCGTCGCCCGTCATGAACTCTTTCGGTCCGATTTCCCAGGGACCAGCCGCACTCCAGTACGGCATGTATCGAGCAGCACGGCCAGTCAGTCCCACACGGACCCCAAGCTGCGCTTGGGCGGCCAACCCGAGCTCGGCCATCTGCTCGACAGCGTCGGCGACCAAGCTGTCCAGCGCGCGCACGTCCTCGACGGGCGCACCGACGCGACGCCGCAGCTCGTTCAGTTCCGCGATCTCTGCCCGTCGCTGCTCGGCCCGCTCCACCGTCCTCCGGCGCAGCGCCACGGCGAGAACCGCGAGCTCGACGGCGCGCTCGCGAGCCTCCTCGTCGACGATCTCCGTCAGGATCGCTTCGCGCCGCGCGATCTCCTTCAGGATCGCTTCGCGCTCTGCAGCTGCGACGTCGCGCTCGACCTTCGTGGCGTGCGCCCTCGCGAGCTCGAGATCGCGCATCGCATCTTCGAGCGCGCGACGCGCCTCCTTCGCTTTCGTGGCGTGCTTGTCCGACGGATCGTCGAAGAACGCCGCCTCGGCGGCCGCGAGCGCTGCCTTCGCTTCGTCGAAGGCGGTTTGCCGGCGCGCCACGAGCTCGGCGGCGCGCTGCAAGCGCTCCTGATCCTTCGCCGTCCGGTAGCTGCTCCTCTCCTTCGCTTTTTCGGTGCTCATTGTCTTCTCTTCCCCTTCTTTTTTGTGGTCCGTCACGCCGACCAGGTCTTCATCGTCGCGAGCATCGCCTTGATCGCCGCCACGTCGGCCGCGTATCCCGGGTACGCCGAGGGCCCGAGCGCGGTGTTCACCTTCCCGATGAGCTCGAGGATGGCGTCGATCACGTCCGCATTCGCCGTCGGCTTGGCGTCCTCCCCTCCGAGCTTCAGCATCGTGAAGTCCCACGTGGCCTCGAGCGGACCGGCGCCGTCGAAACCGAGGACGACCGGCGTGCGACCAACGAAGCCGACGAGGACCTTCGAGCCCGGTTTTGCACGACACGTGAAACCGGGCACACCGGGCCAGTGCATCACCGGCGTAGCGTCGGGTACGGGGCCTC